>Ga0180429_10000486_pt1 | contig 35592 bp, 27 predicted proteins | sample SS_ome_FD_132428 | JGI IMG/M metagenome (GOLD analysis project Ga0180429, IMG submission 132428) | Hypersaline lake sediment archaeal communities from the Salton Sea, California, USA - SS_1_S_1 metaG | ecosystem: Environmental > Aquatic > Non-marine Saline and Alkaline > Hypersaline > Sediment ...
GTCTGTTTCGATGACCTCGCCTGCCTGATGTACACGGGCGGCACGACGGGCGTCTCCAAGGGAGTCATGCTCACCCACGGGAACGTGAGCATCAATGCCCAGCAACTCACCGCAATCCTCTTCGACGCGGAAGAAGGCAAGGAGACCGTGATCGGCATCTTGCCCTTCTTTCACGCGGCCGGTTTCACAGGGGGGATGAACCACTGCATCTACCGGGGCTTCGCGCACGTCCTGGTTCCCCGCCCCGACGCCGACACGCTTCTCAAGCTGACCCTGAAACATCGGCCCGCCTACTTCGGCTGCGTGCCCACTCTTTACGTGGGCTTCCTGAACCACCCCGAGTTCTCGAAGCACGATTTCTCCTTCATCAAGGGATGCCTCTCCGGGGCAGCCCCCCTGGCCCTCGAGACCCTTCGTGAGTGGGAAGAGCGCGTGGGGGCGCCCATCATGGAGGTCTACGGCATGACCGAGCTGTCACCGGTATCGCACTCCAACCCGTGGCGGGCAAACATGAAGCCGGGAAGCGTGGGCGTCCCCCTGCCCGACACGGACTGCAGGATCGTAGACGTGGAGACCGGAACCCGGGACTTGCCCATCGGTGAATCGGGCGAGATCCTGCTCAAGGGCCCGCAGATGAGCCGGGGGTATTACAAGAGGCCGGAAGAGACGGCCGAGGCCTTTGCGGACGGGTGGTTCCACACCGGGGACATAGGCTACATGGACGAAGAAGGGTACCTGTTCGTCGTGGATCGTACGAAGGACATGATCATCGCCGGAGGGTTCAACATCTATCCGAGGGAGATCGATGAGGTCCTGTTCGAACACCCGAAAGTGAAGGAGGCCTGCGCGATCGGCCTGCCGGACCCGTATCGCGGGGAAACGGTCAAGGCCTTCGTCGTGCCCCGCGATGGAGAGACCCTCACGGAAGAGGAGGTCGTTACCTACTGCAAGGAAAAGCTCGCGGCCTACAAGGTGCCCAAGCAGATCGAGTTCTCCGATGAGCTTCCCAAGAGCGCCATCGGCAAGATCCTGAGGAGGGAGCTCAGAAAGATGGAGGGGAAAAGGGCAAAAGAAGGGGAATAGAAAAAGGCCTTCGGGGAAACAGCTCGAGTCCCCAAAGGCCTCGTTTCAGCAAAAGGAAAGAATCAGGCCCGGGTTATTACAGCGGATCCCCGTCAAAGACGATTCGGAGCTCGCATCCATCGTCTGCCACCAAAGTACACGTACTCCCCGGAGGGCCCCCTCCCAAACCTACACTCATGCCGAAGACCCGGATCTCTCCATCCAAATCCTGCCCAGGGCTGACCTCTCCGTACAGGACCCCATCAGCTGACCCTTGTATGAGGCAGTTCAAGCCGTCAAAGGGCAAGTTTAAAGCCCCGATGTCGATTCCGCTTATGGGGACCGACGCCAGGTCAACATTGTTGGTTCCCTCGTCGTTCAGGCTCGCACTCATAACGAGATACAGAAGCAGGGGAATCCCATCGAAGACCACGGGCACGGACGACGATATTCCGCTCGCACTGGGCACATATGCGTCGAAAGTCGTGGAGGACATCTGTTGATTGATCACAGGGAGCGCCCAACCGGGCAAGACGTTGCATCCAGGGTTCTGGCTGAGGCCCTGACCTCTTACAGTGAAATCACCGCCCGCAAATTCCGAGACCGGATGCTCCACACGCACCAGCTTCTTGGCACAGCCGGTTTCCGTCCCGTTGCTGATACACACCTGGATCGTGTAAAGTGACCGAATCATGCCCGTACCGCCGATCGACACTGGTCCCGTAACTTCATCAACACCCTTGTCCGTCTTTCCCCAGACCCACGACGAGGTATCGAGATCCAACCATGATTCCTCTTCATCCCTGTCGGTCTGGCGATATACGTTCAACACCAGCGTATCCTGAATCACAGGAGGGGGTTCGCCGACGCACGGGGTCGATTCGAGCGGAAAGCTCACCTTGGCATTGATAACAATGGGATCGAACAGATCCGTATTTTCAGTGAACCGCGGAGTACCCCCCGGCTCCATCCATACGATCTTGGGTTCTATGGCCAGGGCATCCGCCGTCATAAACCCGAAAGCAAGAAGACCGATCATCAGTACGGCATAGTTCGTGATCCGCATGTTCTTTCCCTCCTTCTTGAGTGACATGTGTTTTTCTCTTTCTAATTGTATAAGATTATCGAGAATGCCCTGTCAACAAAAAGACTTTGTTTTATATTATTAACAATTTATCGCAATAATAGCACATCATTCCGTGATGATCGCGTCGGCAAGCAGCTTCCAGAGATGCACGGGCTTCCAGGGCCTCTCGTAGTCCCTGGCCAGGTTGTCCAGGGCGTCGTAGCAGTTCACACAGGGGGTGCAGACCCGTTCCGCTTCGGTCCGGTCGATCTGGTCGACCTTGACCTTGCCATAGTGCATGCGGGCCTTCTTGAATCCGGCGATCAAGGCCCCACCCCCACCGCTGCAACAGTAGTTCGCATCCCGGTTGGGGGTCATCTCGGCCACATTCTCGCAGATACGGTGCAGAACGAATCGTGCGTCCTCGGCGATGGAAGCGAAGCCCGCCATGGAGGCCTTGCGAACGGCATTGCACGGGTCGTGCAGCGTGATGCGCTGGTGATTGCGCGACGGATCGAGTTTCAGGCGGCCCTCACGGATCCACTCGGCATAAAGGTTGACCACATGGAAGACCTCGAACCGAGGCTCGATGCCGAACCGCTTGTACCCCGCCATGGTGGCGTAGTACCCGTGGCCGCATTCGGTGTAGGCCACCTTCCTGCAGCCGAGTTGTCCCACCTTTTCCGCCTGCCGGCGGAGCGTCTCCTCCCAGGTCTCCTCGTCGTCCGTGAACATCGCGTAGTTCGTGCCCTCCCACCACTTGTCCGCAAGGGTCCAGTCCACCCCGGCGGCGTGGAAGATCTTGAAGATGTCCTGCAGATCGGCCGGATAGTACATGGGGAGCTTCGAGTTGATTGTGGCAAAGTACTCTGCACCCTGTTTTTCAACGGGCACTTCGAGGTCTTTGATCTCCTCGCCGAGTTCGTCGCCCATCCACTCCACAGTCTCCAGCCAGTCGTTCACCTCGAGCCCCATGTTGTTCGACACCGTTCGATGCAGGTCCGCGGTCTTCTGGATCTGGCCCGGAGACAGGTCACGAGGCACCAGGCCCCGGGCCCGGGTGATCAGGGTCGCGAGGTCGACCCCTGCAGGACAGGTGTAGTTGCACCTGCCACATTCGGTGCACTGCCAGATCCAGTCCATCTCCACGATCAGGTCGCCCAGACCGTTCTGGATCAACCGGACCAGGCGCCTCGGATCCAGCCGTTCATCGCTCCAGTCCGAAACAGGGCATCCGACCACACAGGCACCACAAGACAGGCACCGGTCCCCCCCGGTCTCCAGGACGAGCTTCCGGAGGGCTTCACGGGCGTGCTGTCTGGCCTTTCCGCGAAGAATCTCCTCGCTCATGCCTCCCCCCTTCCGGCCCGCCCCGGCCCGCGATGGGCGAGGACCGACTCGATCACGGCATGACCGGTAGCCACAGAGATTCCGGCACCCGATTTTTCCCGCACCCAGTCGTGGCTCGCCAGCACGGCGCCCGCCACGAACAGGTTCTCATACACCGGCAGTCCATCCCGGCCCACGGGCCTCAGGGATGTGTCCACTCTCACGCCCACGCGGTTTATGGGATGGCCCGGAGCCCCTAGGAAGCTCGCCATGTGCCAGTTGTCCCGATCTGCCGGCGCCTCCACGCTGAGGTCCAGCAATGTCTCCCGCACGCCCCGCCGGCTCGCCTCCAGTCCACCGCCAAAGAACCGGCCTGTGGCAACAACGACATGCTCTGCGAGGATCCTCTCCTCGCGGCTGTTGCCTGCACGGCACGCGACCGTAACGCGCCCACCGCTCGACTCGACCCCGGCGATGGGGGCTCCCTGCCGGTAGTCCACCCCGGCCTCCAGCAGGTCACGTTTCAGCAAGCCTGCCAGGCGCATCCCGGGCAGGGAGGGGGAAAGCAGGGGGATTTCAAACACATCTACGCCCAGTCTCTCCTCCAGGTCGAGGCAGATGTCGGCTACGCGATCGAAGCCGAGGACGGCGGGCAAGCCGAGGAACCGGCTCTGCCCCAGCAGCGGCTTCACAGCCCCTGCGAAACGGTCACGGAACTCCGGCCTTTCGAATTCGGCGGCAAGGTGCGCGACCGTGAGCCGCCGATTGCCGTCGAGCAGGACCGTACGATCGAGCCGAGCCGCCTTCAGTCCGGTCCACCGATCCTGAAGATTGCCGACCAACTGCTCCGGTGAAAAGTCGGGCAAGCCCTCGAACCCGAGGATGAGGGCAGGCCGGCGCTGGCTCCAGGCAAGCCTGTTGTTCTTCATGCTCCCGCACACGGCGTAGGTAGGCTTGATCGTGCCCGCCCCGGTGACGATCGCCAGGTTTTCCTCGCCCCTCCGGTAGTAGGCCAGCGGACTCGCCTCCAGGTAGGGGAAGAAGTCCTCCACAGCGGCCCTGACCTTCCGCAGGCCCACGCGACCATAGGGATGGTCCGGTTCCGTTTCGATCAACTCGGACACTGCCTCCCAGGGGCTCTCCCGGTACCGCTTCGTCTCGGTGGGGTAAACGGCGAGGAGATCGAGCGCCCCTGAGGTAAACGGCAGGCTGCCGGGCCCGTGGGCCACCACAACGGTATGCAACCCCTCCCTCTGCGCCCGCCACGCTGCCACGAGACCCGTAAGGCCCCCACCGACGATCAACAAGTCGCATTCGGTCATCATGACTCAGAGATTTCCGTCAATGTTCAGGCTGCCGCAATAGATCGCCTCGAGAAGCTGTTCCTGGCGAAGCTGTTCTCCCCAGAGCATCGGCTTGATCCCTCCCCAGCGCTTCTCCAGAAAATCGGCGAGCAGCTCGTTTCCCTTCTTGTGGGAAACGAAGCCCCGCTCGTACAGATAGCCGATCGTGCGGTACCCGCAGAAACCACCCTGACAAGAGCCCATACCGAGACGGGAACGAAGCCGAATCGCGTTTGGGTCTATGGGGTGCCCGTTCTTCCTGAGTTCCGTTACGATTTTCTCGACCTGCTCCCGCCCTACCATCTCGCACTCGCACAGGACGCCCCCATCCGGTGGGGGGACCCGCAGTCGTTCGAGCCTCTTGCCGGTGTCCAGGGCTTGTCCCCCTTCGCTGCCGGGAAGCGGAACCTCGGCTGTCCGGCAAGGTTCGTCTACCCCGAGCCGCCGACAGACCAGGTCGACCACCCTCTCCGCCATCAAGCGATAGGTGGTGAGCTTGCCCCCTGCAATGCTAGCCAGGTTCTCGAGCCCGTCCCTCTCGTGGTCGAACACGGTAAAGGTCCTCGTGATCTCCCTGTCCGCCTCTTTCGGATCGGCCAGAACCAGAGGACGGACGCCCGCGTAGACCCGAATGAAACGGGCTGTCCCGAGCGCAGGCACCATCTTGGACGCCTCTGCGACGAGTCGGTCCACCTCGGACGCGCTCGTCCTCAGGTGATCCAGGTTCTCCACACGGATCGAATTGGTGCCGGTGATCGTTACCGTCTCTCCGGGCACCACGATGTCCCCATCGGAAGGGGGCCTCAGCCGGTTGATGACCCGGTTGACCAGTCGGGAGTTCGTGATCAGGAGGCTGCCCTGGGAGTACGCAATGCGCAGGTCGGCCCCGGCGAGGGCGCCGATCCGATCGACCCAGGGGCCTGCCGCACTGACGACCTGGTCGGCGAAGACTTCAACGGTCTCCCCCGTCTTTGCCTGGATTGCCTCGACCCGGGTGATTTTCTTCCCGTCGCGCTGCATGGAGGTGACTTGGGTGTGAAAGAAGACGCGCGCTCCCAGACGCCGGGCAGCGTCGAGATTCGTCTCTGTGGTCAAGAAGGGATTGATGGATGCGTCAGGCACGCGGATCGCGGCCTTGATACGCGGCTGCAGAGAGGGCTCCTCCTCGAGGATCTCTTTCAGGTCCGCTTGTTCGGCAGCCAGCCCGATTCCGGCTGCGGAAGACAGAAAATCCGCGACGAACTCGTCCTTGTCCTCCTCCAGGGCAACGAAGAGACCCCCGGTGTCCTCCACACAGCCCGAAGCAATTCGCTTGAGCACCGCATTTTCCCGGACGCATTCGCGCGCAGAGTCGGGATCCGTGACAACATATCGCCCGCCGCTGTGGAGTAAACCGTGATTCGCGCCCGAGGCTCCAGCGTTCAAGTCCCTTCGCTCGAGCAGCACCGCCTGAATGCCCCGCAGCGCCAGATCCCGAAGCACGCCCGCCCCGGTCAGGCCGCCACCGATGACCAGAACCTGTGTCTCGATCCTCATGGCCTCACCGTTCATGTGGCAGTCGATCTCGATCTTGGCTGTTAGCTATTCGCTCTCCTGCTCTCAGTGCGAATCGCATATCGAGCTGATACCCCGTTACAGGACATACGTCGCCCCGGCCTTCAAGATCTCCACCTCCGCATCCACTTCCTGGGAGATACGACGGAGGGCGTGGTCGCAGGTGTCGTGGGCCGAGAGGAGAAGTCGCTTCGGTCTCTCTTTGCGGATCGCCTGGATGGTGCTCGTCAGGTCCTCGTCGGTCACCCGCTCCCACCACGGCTTGCCGGTGCCGACGATCATCTGGACCTGGAAACCTCCGTAGTTGCCCCGCCCCCTTGTGACCGGAAAGTGCAACCCACCGCCGATGGCGTAGATGGGCTCGTCGGACAGGTGCCGTACCATCCGGATGATCACCTCGATCGTCGGGTGTCCGCACCCCGTGAGGACAAACAGGCCCTTGCCCTTCACGTGAGCCACCAGGGCCTGCTCCTGGGTCAATCCAAAGAAGTAGAGGGCCCTGGCCAAGGGCCCGGTCGAGGCAATTCCACCCTCCAGCATTCGGGGTGCGGTCGCAATCTGAACATCAAAGCCTTCTGCTCCGGCCTTGTCCGGCAAGTAGCAGGGCTTGCCTCCTGCCGCGCCGAACGCAGCGGGAAGGGCAACCTGGCGGCTGCGCTGGGCCTTGAGACCCCCCATGTGATCCGCGTGAAGGTGCGAGATGGCCAGTGCATCCACATCCTCCATCTTGAGGCCGAGAAGGGACGTGTTGTCCGAAAAAGTGGTGTGCTGGGGGCCGAACCCGATGTCATACAGCAGGGCCCCCTGGTCGGTGCGCAACAGATAGGAAACACCGGCCTCACCCTTGAAGCCCTCCTCGTGCTCGTGCTCGCACACGACCGTGAGCTCCAGCTGCTCCAGCACCGGCAGGGGAAGAGGCTCCGCCGCCTGGATCCTTTCCTCGTTCATCTGCGTGGCCTTCCCACGGTTGTCCTTGAAGCTACGATTCTTGCTCATCATCCAGGGAACGATCACCGGAGATGCAACGGCGAGCACGGGCCACCATCCGGGGGAAACGCGAAATGCCATGGGGACTCCTTTCGTTCAGGCTTTCGATAGGTATTCGGCCTTCAGCTTAGAAGTGTTCTGGGCGAAAACAGTACCTACTGGCTATTCGCTTTCAGCTTGTTGGCCCACCACCCCTCTCCCTTCTCATGAGCCTCCTGGTGGGTGGTGGTGGGGAGCTAAGAGCTAACAGCCAAGAGCCAGAAGCTAATTGCCACACACTAGAATAGCACTTGGTAGGACATCGGACAAAGGCCCGAAAAAAAGCGGCCGCCCTCGCGGGCGGCCGCCTCGTCGCTCATTCAAGTGTGTGGGGGCTACTTAGCCGTCGATAACCCGGAGGGCTTCCTCCCTGTAGGAGTCCATGACATAAGGGATACCCGTCACCTTGGCGCATTCCTCGGTCAAGGAGCACAGATCATACCTGCCGATCAGGTCCGGGCTCCACTTCCTGGCACCGGCCATCAACTGCTGCAGGCCCACGCGAATCTTCTCCGTGGCACTGTAGATACCGATCGCACCGAGGGGCATCGTGTCGGCTTCGGCACCGTACTTGGCCTTGATCTCTTCGTAGCAGACGAAGATTTCCTCTTTGGTGGCGCCGTGCTTCGACACGGACCTGGGCAATCCGCCGTCCTCGCCCTTCAGCCAGAGCTCGATGTTCTTGCCGACCATGCCGGGAATCATCAAGCCCCTGCCCATGCAGACGGCCTTCACGTAGGGAGCGCCCAGGGCGATGCTCTTGAATACGTGGTCCTCGGAGGAGAAGCCTCCTGCGAAAGCAAGATCCGGCACCCACTCCCCTCTCTTGGCCAGTCTGTCGGCCAGCTCAACGGACATGGCGTGCAGGTAGATGGAAGGGATCCCCCACTCGCACATCATCCGCCAGGGGCTCATACCCGTTCCCCCGGGAGCGCCGTCGATGGTCAACAGATCAATCTTCGCGGCAGAGGACCATTTGATCGCCATGGCCAGCTCTCGCATGGGGTAAGCACCCGTCTTCAGGGTCACGCGCTTGGCACCGAGGCTGCGGAGCCTTTCCACCTCTTTCATGAAGCCTTCCTGATCCACAAAGCCGAGGCGGGAGTGCCGCTCGAACTGCTTGATGGCCCCGTCCTTGAATGCGGCCTGCATGGCCGGGTCTTCCGGGTCGGGCGTGACAATGTAGCCCCTCTTCTTCAGATCGAGGGCCCTTTCCAGGGTATCCACCTTGATCTCGCCACCGATGCACTTGGCGCCCTGCCCCCACTTCAACTCCACGCACTCGACGCCCAGCTTGTCGATCACGTACTCGGCAACGCCGAATTTCGTGTCCTCCACGTTCATCTGCACCAGGATGTCGCCGTAGCCCTCGTGATAGCGCCTGTACTGCTCGACGCGAGAACGCATGTTCGGGGCCTCGACGATCTTCCCGTTGCTGTCCAACTCGAGTGCCGGGTCGATCCCGCAGACATTCTCCCCGCAGACCATGCTGATCCCCGAGATGGCGGCTCCAACCGCAAAGTGCTCCCAGTTCTTCCGGGCGATGTCTGTGCTTCCCAATGCACCGGTAAAGATCGGGACCTTCATCTTCACCTTGTTCTCGACGCCGTATTCGGTCTCCGTGCTGACCGACGGGAAGGTGGCATGATCCGGATCCGCATGCGTTCCCTCTGCCCCGAGGGCATACCCCATGATGTTCAGGTGAGAGTAGTCGATCGGGTAGTCCTTGTCCGCCCCCGAGGTGGTTTCCCCATAGGGGCCGGGATACAGCAATTCTCTGCCACGGAAGGTGGCATTGAACAGGTCGCAGTTTCCACGGCACCCGTCGATGCAACGCGTACAAATGCCCGACTGGGGCGCCACATGGCGCGAGCGGTTCGCGGTCATGATGGCTTCATTGGCGTTCGGTCTGTGCAGATTCATCTCATTCCTCCGTTTGGGTTCTGGCTCCTCGGTTCCGCCCATCCATTAAGCGAAACAAACAGGACGCCAAGATCAGTTTAGGACACCTAAATACCTGTAATAAAACGGTTTTTTTTCAGAAAGGGCGCAAAAAAAAGGCGCCCGCCCCGACCCGGCAGACACCTTTGTCTTCTCGAATACGGCCAATCTCTTGCAGGGGCCCCCTGCCCCTGCCACAAGGAGCACACCGTTGTGCTCCTCTACTCGTTCTCATCCTTCTACAACTAGAAGTACCTAGGAATACGGCATTTGTCAAGCTGCATTGCTTTCAGCAAAGCACCCAGACCATTTCCACCCGGCCCGTACCCTCGTTCCGCCAACGATCGAGGGTCTGGTCTTCGAGGTAAACGCTGTCCCCTTTGCGGAGCACGATCTCCTCCTGCTCAACCACGATCTTCAGGACACCGCTCAGGATCCAGCCGAACTCGGGCCCCTTGTGATCGAAGAAGGGCCTGGTGCCTGCCGTGCCTGCCGCCAACCGCAGCAGGTGGGGCGCAACCCGTTTGGCCCCGCCGTTTCCCGGCAGAAGGGGCTGTATCTCGACCTTGACCTTGGCCGCCCCCTTTCCCGCCTTGGCCACTGCCTGGTCCTTCTTCTTGTGAACGAGCCAGCCCTTCTGCTCCACTCGTCCCTGCGGGGCCTCTCCGAAAACCTCGTCAAGGGAGCATCCAAGGGTGTGGGAGAGATCGAGCAGGAGGGGCAGGGAGGGATGCACCTGATTGTTCTCGATCTGACACAGGGCACTCGGCGTAACGTCCAGCATGCGTGCCAGTTCCGCCTGGGACAGGGACTTGCCGACACGATGCTCCCGGATACGGTCCCCGATGCGAAGCTCTCGGGCCGGGACCTTGTCGAGAAACCGGATGGATTCGTCTTCGATTCGATAACGGAGGACATCGTGCAGAATGCGGGAGGGCCGATCCTCGGCCTTCTGGAACTTCAGCTCGAAGAAGCCCTCCTCCATGTTCCGGAGCTGGATCACCACCTGGGTGATATGGGTCAGGTTGGCAAGAAAGGAACTCGGGTGCGCCCCCTTTTCCACGGCCCAGTAGGCAACCGCCTGGAGTTCATAGAGCTTCGGGCAGTGGCGGGTAAAGAACCGCTGCACGTCCCGGTCCCGGCCCCAGAGCTCGCTCAGGCCGGTGAGGCTGTCGAAAACGTACCTCGCCCCTTCCCCGTATCGTTCCTCCACGGCCGACAGGGCACGGTCAAACGCCCCCGCATCCGAGGGGTTTTCTACGCAGATGCTCTCGAATTGATCGGGAAAGGAGTCGCTCTCGTAATGGCTCCGGAAGACCTCGTCACCCTCTCCCTTGCCGTAGGTGAAGGCATCCACGAGAACAAACCGGGCATTCGGCGCTGTCTGCGCAAACCGCCGATAGATATTCTGGGGAGCGTAGTTCGAGTTTACGTAGACAATGGAGCCCTCGGGATCCGCCGCCGCCTCCTGGAGGAAGGGGCCCACAAAACTGTGCACGAAGGTCCCGGACTCAGCCGCCCAGACTACGTTGTCCCCGGGCTGAAATCCCCCGAGAAACCGATCGAGTTCGGGAATGCCCGCACCTACTGTGGCCATATCCCTCGTCTCCGGGGCCCTACTCTTCCAGGCCGGTTTCGATTTCCCCGCCTGCAGGCTGCACCTTGCGGTACACCTTTTCCGGCGGCCAGTCCTCAGAGCCGACCTTGAGGAGGTCTTCTTCGATCGAGATGCCGAAGAGCCGTTCGTTCTCTCTCAGGTAGGGAAGGATCAGGGTCCAGTCCGCGCGGGTCATTTCCACGATCTCCCCCTTGTTGAGCTGATCCTCGCTCACCTTCCTGTGCGGGTCCCGGACATAGATGGCCCCGCCGGAGGCCAGGGAGAAGAGATTCGAGCCGGGATAGGGAGATGCCTGCTCCACCCATCGGCCCCGATCGTCAGAGGCCATTCCGTTGAGCACTGCGAAGCCGCCGCCGTTCAGGGGATTCCCGGCCATGAAGGACTCTGCAAGGAAGTCCAGACAGGTACCGTTGATGACGACCCTCGGCTTCCCCACCCCGTTGATCAGGGGCCGGCCGGCCGCATTGCCCATGACGTAGACCTCTCCGCCTTTTGCTCCGTACATGAAGGTCTGACCCACATCCCCGAAGATCGCCAGGCGCCCTCGCTTCATGATCTGGCCGAGCTGATCCTGGCCGTTTCCGTGCACCCGGATCTCCATGCCGTCAATGCCGGACGCAATGTAGTCGCCGGAACTACCGTACAGGTCCAGGCGAACGCCCTCGGTATCGTTCCCCAGCCCGCACCCGTGGAACCTCTGGCCTTTGAGGCCATAGACGACAAACTGCCTCCATCCCGCCTCGTGAGCCTGCACCATCAGCCTTGCATCGCACTCGTCTCCTTCAGGAGGAAAGCCGAGAGCGTAGATCACGAGCGTGGTCTCCCCGCTCCTGGGAGGGCGCAGGCCATCGCGTGTTTGCCAGTCGATTCTCTTGAAGCGACTCGGCCTTTCGTCTGAGATGGCCGGAACGCCGTCCAGGAGTCCGTTGATCGCCTGGTCAAACAACTGTTGGACCGTACTGGCCCTCATGGCCCCGCAATCGTACCTGCGATCGATCAGCAGGGAGAGAAGCTCCAAGGCAAAGGAAAGGCCTTCGTCATTCCGGCCGGCAACTTCCTTGACCTCCTCGATCAACCAGCGCACGTTGTCGGTGTTCCATGCAGCGAAAGTTCCGGAAATCTCCTTGAAGACCTCCTCCGCCCCGGAGGCACTCCGGATCTTCCCGGTGAAGGCATTCGCCTCATCCGGTTCCGAGGGCGCGGACGCAAGATCGACTCGCCAGTCCCCGGGCGGGCTCTTGATCACCTTCCCAAACTTGTCCGTACAGGTGAGAGTCGACGACCCGTTCGTCCCCTGTACCGTAAAAACAAAGGCCCCGCCGTCCGTGTGGCTTCCGCCCCTTGCGTTCCAGTAGCGGTCGGCGACGAGCCGGAACCGGCTGTCCTCCTCGGTAAGGGATTGAAGGGTTGCGTCGATGGCCTGTTTTTCGGAGGCGACCAACCCGATCGAAACGTCCCCTTCTTGAATGGCGAACACCTGGGGCCTGAGCATGGAGGTGTCGGTGATCCCCAGGAGCCGGAAGCGATCCTGCTCCGCTTCGCTCCTGGCGATGATAAAGAACCAGGGGCCGTCCGGTGAGCCGTGCATGTGCAGCGACTGGATCGCCCGGTATGCCTGCTTCTTCTCGTCCGGGAGTTGATCGAAATCCATCTCCGTCGTCGGGGCCAGGGCCTCGATCACAACCTCGAGCGGATACCCGTAGGTACGCGACAAGAGATCGAAGAGCAACGCCGACACCTCGGTATCGGTCAGGAACTGGGGAGCGATGTTGTGCTGCCGCAGGTATTCAGCGACACTGGAATAGTTGGCGAAATCCCCGTTGTGAACGAGAGCATCGTTCAGCCCGATGAAAGGATGGGCCCCCGCAGGGTGCCAGACCCTGCCCTTGGTCGGGTAGCGCTGATGGGCGATCCAGATCTTGGCCTCCATGTTCTCGAGGCCGTAGTACTGCACCACCTGCTCCGCGTACCCTACGATCTTGAAGATCATCAGGTTGCGGGCATGGGAGAGCACAAAGGCGCGCTTTTCACCAAGGGAGGCGTAGAACTCGTCGTTGAGCTTCACGCTGTTCCGGTAGATGAACTCATCCTCCACGGCCCGCTCCGGTGCGCCCGCGAGGCCGTGCTTCTCGGCAAACCCTTCGAGCACGTCGGGTCTTGCCCGCACAAAGTACCGGACGATGTCGGGGGGCTTTGTTTCGAGCCCCAACTCCTCGTATCCCGCTACGGGTTCCACCTGCGCCTTATGGTCGACCGTCAAGTAGGGTTCGATGCACTGCTTCTCAATCGCCCCGATCGCCTCCGGGTCGAGCAGGGCCACCTGGAGAATGTAATCGTCGCGCAAGGTTGCCTCGTCCACCCCGAGCTGCTCTGGAATCAGACAGGAGGCGGCGATCCCCCCGCCTTTTCCGTTCCCGCGGTTGTGCATCTGGACCGATGCCTCTATGATGTGCCTGCCCCGCACCGGCACGCTGGCCGCAAATCCCACGACCCCACATCCCCCTTCTTCTGCCGCCTTCCGGGGGGGGACGACAGGCGCCGAGGCAACCAGCTCCCTTCTCGAGGCCAGGATTCGCTTGAAGAACAGATCGTTATCAAACTCCATGGATGTTGCCCTTTCTATGCCGCTTCGCTCTCTGTGAGCGATTTTTTCGGATAGTCCTGATGGACGAGCAGGTCGGATCGACCCACGAGTTCCTTTACGTTCTTCATTCCGAACCGCCTCAGGATCTCTCTGAGTTGGATGCTCCAGGAGCGATACAGATTGATGATGCGTTGTGCTCCCCAATCGTAGCCGTACAGATGGGCAAGCTCCGTATCGGTCGTGGCAATCCCGCGGGGGCACCCTCTCCCGCTTTCGCAGTTCCCGCACCGAATGCACTCGAGGGCGACCATTTCCGCGGTGCCGATCACCACGCCGTCGGCCCCCAGGGCGATCGCCTTGGCCACGTCCCAGGCCGTGCGCAATCCTCCCGATGCGATCAGCGTGATTCTGTCTCGCACGCCCTCATCGACCAGGAAGCGATGCACCTTCGGAATCGCATACTCGATCGGCATGGCGATGTTCTTCTTGGCTATGTCCGGAGCCGCCCCGGTGCCCCCGTAACTCCCGTCCAGGTGAACGATATGGGCCCCGGCATAGTAGCTCCCCACGGCAACCATCTCGACGTCGCTCGGTGTCGAGACCTTGACGGATACCAGCGCCCGAGGATTGATGACCTTGATCCAGTCAACGTGCTTCTTGTGGTCCTCCACCGAATAGACCGAATGGAACGGGAAGGGAGAGAACAGGGCGGTCCCTTCGACCGCCTCCCGCCGCTGTGCCACCGTCGCCGTGTTCTTGTCTCCCAGCAGATGGCCTCCCAGGCCGGGTTTTGCACCCTGGGCGTACTTGAACTCGACGATGCGAACACGCTGGATCGTCTCCTCCTTGACTCCGAACAACCCGGTCGCCACCTGGGTGATGACATGGTCGTCGTAACGCGTCAGCCCGTCCGGGTACCCCCCCTCTCCCGTGCAGGTGAAGGAATCGAACGCCTTGTAGGCCCTCGCCCTCGAGACCATCGTGGCCAGGCTGATGGACCCGAAGCTCATCCCCCCACCGTATATGGGGAACCCGATATCGACCTGCGGTCGACCGTCCCCTGTCCGGTTGAGCTGTATGCCCAGGTCGATATCCTCTGCGTGCAGCGACGGGTCCGGCGAGCTTTCCGGAAACGCGAAGTCCATCCTGTCGAAGCCGCCACCCGATGCCCCGACCTTGTACTCCATCCCCGAGTCGACGGGCGGCAGGCCTGTCTCCGCCTGCATCCACGTACTGACCACAAGGTCCGGCGTCCAACGATAATCCCCAAAGGTCTCCCACATGGGATTGAGTCCCACACGCACGGCGTTTTCCGGGCAATGATCCCCGCAGAAGGACCCCTTCGACCGGCAAACGGCAACCCCCCTGCAGAGATGGGCGTTGTCGGCCAGCACTCTGTTTCCCTTCTTTTCCAGGGCCCCGAACTGACAGGCCTCGGCACACGCGCCGCAATGGGTGCAATCCTTTGTCAAGACGACCGTATACTTGGCCAGGGCATTCCGGAACCTGGAAGGGCAAGACGAGGCCGCTTCGGCGCTCCCTGTCTGGGAGGGAGGCCCAGCCGGCTCGGGAACGGGGGGCTCCAGGTCGGAGCCTTCCGGGCCGCGCTCGCGGCCATCCATCGCTCGCCTTCCCCGGGGGGGCGTGAAGTCGGTTCGCTCCCCGAAGATGGGGAAGAAACACTCGCGTTCGAGATCCTCGAAGAACATCGCCCGTCCGACCTCGCCGCGCAACCTCCGCACTTCCCTCAATCCCATGGCACCCAGGACCTCGAGCAACTGGGAGTGCCATGATCCGATCAGATTCACGATACGCTGGGCGCTGGGCGCCTCTTCCACCCGGTCGAGTCCGACCGGGCACTCGACCTGCTCTTCACAATCGGAGCAGAGCCTGCACTCGAGCGCGACCATCGGGGCAAGGTCGGCCCCTACGCCGTCCACGCCGCATATGATGATCTTGGCCACATGCTCGGCCATGGCGATTCCGCCCGAAGCGAGAAGCGTCACCTGTTCGCGGACCGAGTCCTCCACCAGCCGGAGATGTACCTCGCGCACGAGTCTGGACACGAACCGGCCCTCGTTCGCCCCGAACCCGCACCCCTTGGGGCTTGCCTGGAGATGAATCACGTCCACCCCACCCTGCACAAGCTCGGAGGCTCGATCCGGCGCGTTCTCATCCAGGAGGAGCCGCACAGAACCGATGATTCCGGCGTGGACACGCTTGATCTCCTCCAGCTTGTTGGCGACACCCTCCATGTATCCCAATTCGACGATCGGAACGCCTTCGAGGCCTGCCACATCGTGGTTCTCCGGATCGAACCGCACCGCCAAGCGCTCCCGGAAAGAGGCGAGGGACCCCTGCGCCTCCTCGTAGGTAGCCACCGTGACGGTGTCCAGCTTTTCCGCCGCAATGGCCATGGCCCGGCGCGTACCTTCCCCGAGGAAGCCAAGGGAGGGAATGTCCATCAGGACCGGTAGAGATATCTCCAGGAAGGGAGGCGGCTCCGTCGTCATCCTGCCCGTCTCATCGAAGCAGAGGCGCTCCGGCCTTCTTCCGAGCTCGATCACGGTGCTGATGTACTCACGACCGTGGATGCCGTCCCGGGTCGGCCTGACGATCTCGGACATGTCGGTCCACATCTCGTCGAACCCGGGTCCACAGAAGGGGCCCCTGTACCCTGCACCCGACACGGGTATCTTACCGGTATCGGCCTGTTTCCAGATGCGGGTCACGATTTCCGGGGTCCAGTAGTCGTTGCCCAGTCGACGAAAGCGGGGGTTGGTGGCCCGGGACATGATGTTGTTCTTGCATTCCTGGACGCATCGAAAACAACTCACGCAGATGTTGTCACCCGTATCCTGGACCTGGAGAGGATCGAATCCACGTTCCCGATACACGTCGTAGATGCAGGAAGTGGCCTTGACGCAACTCACACAACCCAGGCATCTCTTCGTCTCGAAAGAGCTGAACTGGGGAACCGGGGAAAACCTGGGCGGTACGGGCTGCACGTTTACGTGGTATTTCTTTGGCATTTGTGATCACCTTGCTGTGTAACGAGTTCCAATTGAATCGCAAACCCTTTGCTCTATGCCGACTAGGCGGCCTGAGGGGAGCTTTCCGGTGAGCCTCCGTTGCCCACAACCCTCATCGGGTTCGGTCCCAGTTCTCGGACCAAGTCGGCTCGCTCTTTGGCCCAGTCGAGGAGTTGCTCCGCCGACAGGTTCATGCCCCGAACAAGCCCTACCCTTTCGGCGCCGAAGTCGATTTCGTCCAGAAGTCGCCGAACGTACTCGACCCTTCTCTCCGCCTTGCTGCTGCCCACAAGGAATCTGCAGGCTTCCTCCGGGCATGCCACGATCTGGATCGCATCCGCCCCCTGTTCGAGCATCTTTACGATCTGTCTGATCTCGACGTTGCTCGAGCAGGGCAGAACGACCATTCGAACCCGGAGGCCGGGCAGATGCCTATATGCGTTAGCAAGTTCAACGGTCCCGGCCACCGACTGCTGGCAGAAAAGGACGACGATTTCAGGTTCGTTTCTTCCCGCTTCTTCGTTCCCGCTCACCATTTCTCCCTCCGCGGAACCCCGCCGTTGAGTTTGGGGACAGGCACCGATCTCTGCTATTTCAGGCCAGTGTCTGAAGGAGATCGGTGCCTGTCCCCAAACTTGTCCCCAAACTCAACGGCGTATGGCTTCTCTTGTGCGGCACCGAAAAAAAAGGGTGCCCGTTTGTGCGGACACCCTTGTCTCAGTGCACCATTGTCTTTGTCGCGCCTTCGTGGGCGTTCGACTACCCACAGCAAACGTAGAACACATCATCGTGCTCTGATGAATTTTTCATCTTATATCTTGCACAGGGATGCTGTCAAGAGAAAGGCCCTCAAATCTCTTCGGCGAGGAGGATGGCCTCGGCAATGTCCCGCATCGGCTTTCGCGTGTTCATGCTAATCTTCTGCATCCTCCGGAAGGCCGCCGGCCCGGACAGCCCCTTCTTGGCCATCAGCATTTCCTTGGCCCTGTCCACCAGCTTCCGCGCCTCGAGTTCCTCCTGGATCACCCGGGTCTTGACCATCAACTCGGTATTCTCTATGGCGACAGCCGCCTGGCTCGCCACGCTCGTCAGAAGGTACACCTCCACTTCGCTGAACCGACGGGGCCTCTGACTGTAACAATTGATGACCCCGATCACCCTCTCCTTCACGACCAGGGGAACGCTCAGCATGGAGCTCAGCTTCTCCTTCCTGGCCATCTCCTTTTCCTTATATTCTCTCTTCTTCAGGACGTTGTAGATGGACATGGGGATGTTCTTCTTGGCCACGGTGCCGACCACCCCCTCCCCGAGCTTGAGGCTCCTCTCCTTCAGGTACTCCTTGCTGATCGTCTGGGTGGCCCTGAGCTTGAGTTCCTCTTTCTTCTCGTCCACCAGCCAGAGCGAACAGATCTTCGAGTCCATGACCTTCGCCGTCACACTTACGACCAGTGTCAGGATATCATCCAGATACAGATCCGATGTAATGGCCCGGCTGATCTCGGTGAGCGCACGAATCTGTTCTTCGTGAGGCGCTTGCTTCTTCTCGGTTTTGGTCGCCATCCATCCCTCCGCAAGGTGCTGTCCAGAGACGGACATCTACTGTATTCTAGAGGAATCAAGAAAAAAAGCCATTCATTGTGCAATCCCTGTCACGGCCCGCCTGCTTCCGGGGGGAGGAATCATGAGGCCCTTTCCGATCCAAGCATGCCTTTTCGCCGGCATTCTCCTCGTCTGCTGCGAAACCCAAGCGCCTTCGAGACCCGTCGGCAGCGGCTGCCGGTACCGGGACATCCCGGGAACGTGTCGTTTCGAATCGATCACGCCCTCCGGCCCGAACACGTATGGCGAAGGTTTTCGGACATTGTTTTCGTTCCTCCCCGATGAGGACGGAGAGACCGCGGGAAAGGGCTTGAGGATGATCATCGGGGAAGGGAAAGACCCGACCAGGAGATATCTGGAGGAGAATCGGATCGAAGCGGGTAGCAAGACCCGCTGTGTCCGCCGGGTCCGCCTCCGGGGCCCGTGCAGCCCGGAGGTCTTCGAATTCCCGGGGCTCAAGAACGTGTACTAGCCCCCCAGCCAGCCCACCCCTTGGTATTAGGTATTAGGTTTTAGGTATTAGCTCCCAACCGTTCCCCCTGCGAGGGGCACACAATCGTCATCCTCGTCCGGACGGGAGGGGAGGGCTAATACCTTATACCTAATACCTAACAGCAAGGCTTACAGAGCCACCGAATTCGGGCACGGGCACGAGACACTCAAACACCGATCTTAGGACAAATATCCGCCCCGGGGCAGGAGTCGCACAGGGGCTTTCGGGCCTTGCAGATTCGCCGGCCGTGGAACTGGAGCAGATGGCAGAACCGGACCCAGTTCTTCTTCGGCACGATTTCGCAGAGATCCTTCTCGATGCGGTCCGGATCGGTGTGTTCAGAAAAGCCCAGCCGCCGGGCCAACCTCTTCACATGCGTGTCCACACCGATCGCCGGCCTCCCGAAGGCATTGCCGATGACGATGTTGGCCGTCTTTCTTCCCACGCCGGGAAGACTCACCAGGTCCTCCACCCCTTCCGGCACGCTACCCCCAAATCTGTCCACGATTTCACGACAGCCCGTGCGGATCGCCTTGGCCTTGTTGCGATAGAAGCCGGTGGATCGGACTTCCTCCTCCAGCGTCTCCTGGGCCGCATTCGCGAAGGCCTCCGCGTCCCTGTACTTCTTGAACAGGGGCCTGGTCACCTGATTCACCCTTTCATCGGTACACTGCGCGGCCAGGATCAACGCGACCAGAAGCTCCAGAGGGGACGAGAACTCGAGGGCCTGCTTCGCGTCGCCGTGAGCCGCTTCCAGCCTCCGGATCCACTCTTTGACATCGACGGTCTTCGGGGGGGCTCTTTTCACTTTCTTCTTCTTGACCTTCTTCATCTCGACTGAGGCCTCCGGTGGCGCTGTCCCGGTTCCGAGTTCGAAGACGAGGTCTAGGCTCTGCAAGCCTTGCCATTAGGTATTAGCTGTTAGGTATTAGCACCCAGCCACACCGCCCCTACCAGTACTCTCGATCGTCCTCCTCCTCGTCCTCGAACGGCAGGGCGGGGGGCGGGCTAATACCTAATACCTCAATAAGCAACACACTCCAAATTATCGAACATCCCCGAAACAGGTCAAACAGGGGCCTGGCAGATCCAGGTTGATCCCTGAAGGATGGTGCAGATAAGATCAGGGACATGTTCGCCTATCGGCCAAAACACATCTACGTCGAGACCAGGATCCGTAAAGCCCCCCTGACGGAGCGCATCCTACGGTCCCTGTCCGGCTGCTCCGTGCACGAGATTCGGGATCACCGAAGGCTCGAGGACGAGTCCGTGCCCCTCAAGGGATACAACTCGGCCATGAAGGGCAAGGTCCTCATCCTTGCCCACCACCCAGGGCCCTGCATCCGGCCCTTCCCCGGATCCCGGGAAGATCCGGCCCCGACCGAGTTCTATGTGGCTCACGCCAACGGCTGTCCTTTTGACTGCCAATACTGCTTCCTGCAAGGGTATTTCGACCATGGAGCGCCGGTCCTGTTCGTCAACCGGGAAGACCTTCTCGAAGAACTCGCCGGTCATCTCGAGCAGAACGCCCAAAACGGTCCGGCCGTCTACCACACGGGAGAGCTTTCCGACGCGCTCGCCTTGGAGTGTTGGAGCCACTTCGCGGCGGCCGCAATCCCCGTGATGCAGGACTATCCTTCTGCCAGGCTCGAATTGAGGACCAAATGCGCAGGCGTAGAAACCCTGCTGCCCGAGGGGCCCCCGCCCAACATCACCGTGTCCTGGACCCTGACGCCCTGGGAAACGTGGAAGAGCGACGAGCACCGCACTCCCAACCCGCAGGCCCGAATGCAGTCTGCCCGGGCATGCCGGGAAAAGGGCTACCGGATCGGAATTCGGCTGGATCCGGCCCTGGTCTATCCCGGATGGGAGAGGGGGTACGCAAGTCTCATTCAGCAGATCTACGAGCATCTGCGGCCCGATGGGATCGAATCCTTCGTGATCGGCGGATTTCGCTACACCCCGGCCCTTGGCAACCGCATCAGGGAACGGTTTCCCTCGAACTCGTTGCTCCTGCCGGAATTCGTCCGGTGCAAGGACGGGAAATACAGGTATTTCAGACCCCTTCGCGTTTGTCTTTACCGGGAGCTCGTGACGCAGATCCGTGGACACGATCCGACGGCCCTGATCCGTCTTTGCATGGAGACGGACCAGGTCCACAGGGATGTATTCGAGGAAGGCTTTTAGAAGGGGCAGCCTGAAAATCGTGCCCGCGTGCGTGTGCGTGCCCGCGCCCGAAACAGTCTTGCTGATTGGCACCAGCGTACTCTGCGTTGTTGAATCGGGCACGGGCATGAATTACCAACGGAAACGGCAGAGCCGGTGGTTCCGTATTCTCAATTAGGGGGAAGGCAGGGAGATGCTCTGGGTCAATTACCACGGCCTCTTCGGGTCACCGATGAGCTGGGCTCAGGTCAATCGGGAGATGGTCCTGGCCCTGGATCGCCTGGGCTGCAGGGTGACTGTGATGGCTTACCGCGGGTTCGGCTATGATCCGGATTTCCCGCTGGAAGAACGGATCACATCCCTCCGCTCCGGACCGAGAAGCCGGGAATGGGACGTGGCTTTCGAATATCCATTGAACTACGGCAGGTTACAGGCGAGACGGAAGGCCGGACTGCTGGTCTACGAAACCACCGAGCTTCCCCCCCACTGGGCCCGGGCCATCCGGGAACACCTGGATCTGCTCGTGGTCCCCAGTTCCCTCTGCGCGCGTGCGGCAGAACGAAGCGGTGTTCCCCCGGACCGTATCCTCTGCATTCCCTATGCCTACGACCCTGAGCGGTTCTCCCCGTGCCCGAAGGATGCCTCCAAGAGGGAGCCCGTGGAAGAACGGTTCACCTTTCTTTGCCTGGCCATGCCCCACCTTCGGAAGGGGCTTCGGGAGCTGGTCCGGGCCTTTCGAGAAGAATTCGCCCCGGAAGAGTCCGTGCAACTCATCCTGAAGATGCCCTATTCACCTGTCCCGCGACGAAGGAAGCCCTGGGAACTCGAGGATGTACAGGACCTCGTCCGATCGGAAGAGGCGGTCCCCTCAGGCCGGGGCCTATCCCTCGTGTGTCGTTCCGATCCACCGGATCGGATACCGTCCTGGCTCGCCCGGTGTGATGCCTACGTGCAGCCGAGCTACGGGGAGGGGTTCGGACTGGCCATCCTGGAGGCGAAGGCCGTTGGGAAACCTACCCTGGTGACCGGGTGGGGAGGTCACATGGATTTCTGTACGGCCGCCAACTCCTACCTGGTCGACTACGAGATGATCCCTGCGGGCCAAGCCCAGTACGATAACGGTTCGGGAAGTGCCCGTTGCGCCCGCCCCCTCGTTCGGTCCCTGCGGGCACAGATGCGCCGCGTATACCAGAACCGGGAGGAGGCCCAGGAAAAGGTGCAGCGGTCAATCAATGACATTCGATTCCTTACCTGGGAACATTCCGCGAAACAACTGCTGGAAGCCTTGCGAGAGAGGATGTAGGCCATGAAGTACAAGCGGATTGGACTGGACAGGATTCTTCAAGAAGGCGCCGATGCCGCGCTGTATATCTTCAGCTTCCGGCCCGACCTGGCCGAGCTTGCCTCCTCGATCGAAAGGATAGGCCTTCTCGTGGCGCCTGTTCTGCAGGAGGACGAGAGGGGGGTCTGTCGAGTCGTCTGCGGCTGGTCGCGTATCCGGGTTCTACGGCTCCTCGGGTGGGGATCCGTGGATGCCTTTGTCGCCTCAGACAGGGACATGACGGATGCCGACTGTCTTTCACGAAGCATCCTGGAGAACCGGTGGCATCGGGGCTTCAACGAGGTGGAGAAGGCCCTTCTTTTCACGCGACTGAAGGACCGCTTTCATCCTCTTCTTCCCGGGTTGGCCGACGCGCTCGGCAAGGACCTCAGGGTGCCCCAGGAGGAAAAGGCCCTGGAGCCCTACCGTTTCCTCCTCTCCCTGCCGGAGCCGATCCTGGAAGCCGTGGCCCGAGGTGAGCTGACTATCGCGCAAGCCCTGCTTCTGAGAGGGCTCCCGGAGGGGGCACAAATGGGGTTCTTCCGAATCGTGACGGACTGTAGGCTCACCTCTCAGGAGGCCAGGAAGGCAGCCGATTGGATCAGGGAGGCAGCCGGACGGGAGGGAAGAGACGAGGCAGAGCTCATCGACGAGGAGGCGATCCGGCAGGTCCTGAACGAAACGACAGACCCTCGCCAGAAGGCCCGGTTGCTTTTCTCGGTGCTGAACGAGCGGAGGTACCCGCTTCTGGAGTCCTGGAAGGCTCGGTTTGCGTCGGCCCGCTCTCAGCTGAACGCTCAGGAAGAAGACATTCAGGTGTCCCACGATCCGACCTTCGAAACCACGCAGATCAAGGTACAAATCCGGGCAGCCTCTGAGCCCGAGTTCAGAAAGAGGCTCGCAACCCTGTCCGAGGCGGCCCGGGAGGGAAAGATCGAAGAACTCTTTCGGGCCCTGTCCGTGGACTCAGGGGAGCCCCCAAAAAAAAGATGAATTTAGTGAAACTTTCATGGCCGCTCTTGCGTCTACCCTATTGACGGAGAGAGATCATTCGAAAGATAAGTATCTCTTCTACGTTATCATAAAGCCCTGGTGTCCATCCCCCCGGATGCCGGGGTTTTTTCTTGTGCAATAGCCGTTTCCATTTCTCTCTTGTTTCGTGCCCGTGTGCGTACCCGTGACCGAGCTGAGCTGTTCGAGTCAATCTCGTCCTCGAACGGGATCAGAGGCCTTCCCCGCCCCTAGCCCCTTGTCTTTTCGTTTCCGTAGACCAAGGAAACGAAATTACGCAGATACTCGTACAGAACGCCCTTTGGGAGTCTGGGATTCCGAATGATTGTGGCCTCTTCGTAGTAATCCCGGGCAGCACTCGATTCGAGCAGCCCCTTCTCCTCGCAGAGTCGGGTGAGGGCTGATCCGGGGTAGGGCTGATACAGCGTGACGTGGACCCGATCGGGCCGGATCCTGCGATTCAGGTCAACGGTCTGCTGAAGGGTCTCCTCGGTCTCATAGGGCAGGCCCAGCATGTTGAAGGCAAGACGCTTGAGGCCCGCCTTCTTCAGGAAGGCAAAGGTCTCCAGGATCTGTTCGTCCGAGATGTCACGGTTGAGGATCTCCTTCCTCAGCCACGGGCTGCCGGTCTCGACGCCCACGTGCACTCGAACACAGCCTGCCTTGCGGAGCATCACGGCTTCTTCCGATGTGATACATCCCACCCGCGTGTTGCACCAGAAGGGCCTCCCCACGGACCTGGGATACTGCTCGCAGAAGGCGGCCAACCACTCCCTGTCCAGCGTGAAGATGTCGTCATGGAAGCCGACCCGGTCGAGAGAGGGATAGCGGGCCAGCACTTCCCTCACTTCTTCCAGAAGCTCATCCACCGGCCTCATCCGCCAGTAGGCTTGAGAGCCGTACAGATCGCTATACAGGGGAGCACAGCAGTAGGTGCACCGGAAGGGGCACCCCCGGCTTCCCAGGAACTCGGCTCCGATGATCTTGCGGGTCTCGTGGGCCCATTCGGCATACGCGAAGATCTCTCTGTCGGGAGATGGAAGCCCCTGCATCCGAGTCGGAGGCCCTGGTGGATTCCGGACCCATTCTGCCCCTTCCCGAAACCAGAACCCCGGAACGCTCCTGTCCAGAGGCCCTTGCTCCAGGCTGTCCACGACTCGGGCAAACCCAAGCTCCCCCTCTCCCCTGCACAGGCCCCGAATCCCCCTGATCTCGACCACCTCTTCCGGAACCATCGTCGCATGCACGCCGCCGATAAACACGGGCAATCGTCGGCACCGCAGGATGGTCTCTACCAACCGCCTGGCCAGCGGAAATTCCGCCGTTGTCGAGGTAACGGCAACGATGTCCGGGCGCTCCCTGCCGAGGATTCCCTCTACTTCCTCTGGCCGGCAGGCATGGGTGGCAAAGAGCGAGGGAACATGGCCCCGGGCCTTCAGCATGGCCGCAAGGTGTCCAATGCCGTGATGATAGCCGCGGTAGACCTGGGGACGCGGGGGAGAGAGGGGATATACGAAGAGGACACGCAGAGCCATGGGAACACGAACCTTCCTTCGGTGCATGCATCGGTCGAAACGAACCCGGATACCCAGAGCATAGCCGCTCTCCCCGCCGAATCCAATATGGCCCAGATTTGCGTAGGGTGACTGGTGACCGAGGATTTGGCGCGGTGCTCGATTTCCGGGTATTAGCTCCCAGCCCGCACCCCTACCAGTACTCTCGATCGTCCTCGTCCTGCAACGGAAGGGAAAGGGGTGGGCTAATACCTTATACCTAACGGCAAGGCTTACAGAGCCCCTATCTTCTGTTCCGGAACATAAGACCGCGTTGACAAAGCTGCGATCCTGCGGTAAGTCTCAAGCATCGAATCGGTAGAAACAGATGGTGGAGGATGTCAAAGCTATGAGCCCAGAAATGAATCAAAACCAGGGTTCTTCAGGGAATGGGTCCGATCTCGGATCGCCCCCCAAGCCGGGTCGCCTGGAACTGTTCTTCTTCCCTGAATGTCCTTACTGCCGCAAGGTTCTCGGGGCCATCGACGACCTTGGGCTCAGGGACAAGCTGGTCTTCCGTGATGCCCGCAACGACCCGAAGGAAAAAGAGGCGCTTGTCGAATTGACCGGAAAGACGCAGGTTCCCTGCCTGGTCATCGACGGGGAGCCCATGCACGAATCCGAAGACATAAAGCAGTACCTCTACCAGACCTTCGGCGGATAGAAAGCAAGAATCCTTGAAGGAGTTCCGGCTCCCGACACGCGGCCGGGGCTTCCTGCTGGACCGTGACCACGGGCGACAGCCGCTCCGGCGGCGCAGGTTCCGGACCGGTGGAGAATATTCTCTGGTTTCGTTGACCCTCTACGCACGATTCGCTACTATGTGACCTCCCAACACCCCAAAACCAGCACCGTCGTGTCGCGCTCCCAGAAGAAACGTTAATCTCCAACAGGCAAAGAGGGATCCTAATCCGATGAGCGGACTCTTTGGAATCGTTTCCACCGGCAATTGCTCCGAAACACTGTTCTATGGAACCGACTACCATTCACACATGGGAACCGAAATGTCCGGCCTGGTTGTGGTGGGCAACCGGATCCATCGCCGCATCCGGGACATTCGCCTGGCGCAATTCAAATCCAAGTTCGCCAATGAATACAAATCCATGACCGGCAGGATCGGCATCGGCGTTATCAGCGATTTCGATCCTCAACCCATCCTGATCTCCACCCATTTCGGGGAGTTCGCCGTAGCCACCATGGGCAGGATATTGAACGCCGAGGACCTCGTTCGAGAGCTCCACCAACAGGGCACAGCGTTCTCCGAGGTCTCCGAGGCAGGGATCAACCGGACGGAGATCGTGGCCCGTCTGATCGCCAGGGGAAAGGATCCCGTAGACGGAATCGAGCGGGCTCTGGAACGGATCAAGGGTTCCTGTTCGCTCCTGCTCGTCACACAAAACAGCCTCTACGCCGCACGAGACAACCTGGGGCGTTCTCCTCTCGTCTTGGGCAAGCGCGGAGGAGACTGGGGGGTAGCGAGCGAGAGCTGCTCCTTCGGCAACATGGGCTTCCGGGTCGAAAGGGATCTGGCGCCGGGGGAGATCCTGCGCATTGAGCCGGACAGCGTCGAGAAGATGCGAAACGGATTCGAGAGAGAGCAAATCTGCGCATTTCTCTGGATCTACACCGGATACCCCGCCTCCCGATACAACGGCATCTCAGTGGAGGCCGTGCGCGAGCGATGCGGGAGATCCCTTGCTCGGTCCGATTCGGTGGAGGCGGACTTTGCCGCAGGCGTCCCCGACTCGGGCACGGGCCATGCGATCGGGTACGCCATGGAGGCCGGAATTCCGTACCGCAGGGCCCTCGTAAAGTATACACCGGGCTACGGACGGAGCTACACACCACCCTCCCAGGAGATCCGGGATCTGGTGGCGGAAATGAAGCTCATCCCGGTGCGCGAGGTCATCACGGACAAGCGAATCGTTCTCTGCGAGGATTCCATCGTACGCGGCACCCAACTCAAGAACCTCACGGTACAGAAGCTCTGGGAAAACGGAGCAAGGGAAGTCCACGTACGACCTGCCTGCCCGCCCTTGATGTACCCCTGCAAGTTCCTCCTGTCCACGCGCCATATCGCCGAGTTGGCCGCCCGAAAGGCCATTGCCGCCCTCGAGGGCCGGGACATCGAAGAAGTACAGGCCTATCTCGATGAATCCAGCCCCCAGTATGGGGCCATGGTGGACTGGATACAGCGGGATCTCAACGTGACAACACTCCGTTACCAGGGCCTGGACGACATGGTCGAGGCCATCGGCCTGCCGCGGGAGAGGCTCTGCCTCTACTGCTGGAATGGAAGAAGTTGACCCCTGAACCCTACTCTTTCTTCGTGGGCAGCTTGAGGTCCTTGAACAGGTCGCCGAAGGTGGCCAGCTTGGGGGACTTCTTGTCGCCCTGGTCCACGAACCGGCGATAGTCCTTTCGTTCTTCCCGCTCGGTTGCCGCCTTCTGGGACAAGCGAATCTTTCCGTCCTCTGCGATTGCAGCGATCTCCACCGAAAGCTCCTTGCCCAAACGAAATCTCTTCTTGAGATCCGCCTGGCCCGGCTGGCTCAGCTCTTCCTGCGGGAGGAACCCCCGTATACCGAGCCCGGCAGCCGGCAGACGGACCAGGAGTCCGCCGGACATCACCTTTTCCACGACGCCATCGAACTGCGCGCCCACTTCGAGGCCCGGGGATTCCCCTTCCCGGAACCCCGCGGCATCACCCGTCTGGACCCCCTTCGCTTCCTTGATGGAAAGGGAGATACGTTTTCGTTCATGGTCGATCCCCAGGATCATTACCTCTACATCCTGCCCCTCCTCCAATGCGCGGCGCGGATGGGCAATCCTCTCATAGGATATCTCTGACACGTGCACCAGGCCTTCCACCCCGGGCATGACCTCCACAAAGGCCCCGAAGTCCATGAGGCGCGTTACCTTCCCACTGACGACCTGTCCCTCCATGATCCCCAACCCCTTCTCCCATGGCGTCGGCTCGAGAGCCTTCATGGAAAGCGCAATCCGCTGACGGCCATCGGCCCGGGGCTCGAACTCGGTGACAACGACCTTGACCTTCTGCCCCACCTCTACCAGTTCCGAAGGATGACGAAGCCGGTGATGGGCCATCTCCGAAATGTGTACCATTCCGTCCACCCCGCCGATGTCGACGAAGGCCCCGAAATCTGCGATTCGGGTGACTTCACCCTCCAGTTCGACGCCTGGCCTGATGTTTGCCAGGGTCTCCCTGGCGACCCGCTCCCGCTCCTCCTCGAGAAGGGCTCGCCGGGAGACCACGATGTTCTTGCCTCTCTCCTTGAACTCTATGATCCTGAAATTGTACTTGGATCCGACGTATTCTTCCGGGTTGTCGCAGTACCCTAGATCGACCTGGCTGATCGGGCAGAAGGCCCGTACGCCCGAGATGTTCACTTCCAGCCCGCCCTTGGTTACCGCGGCCACCCGTCCCTCCACGGGGAGCATATTCTCGCGGGCCTCCTGGAGCACTTCCAGGGCCTGGGAGCCTTTCACCTTGAGCGCCTTGCTCAGCGCGATCACGTCCGCGATCGAGGCAACCTTCAACTCCAGCCGGTCGCCCACATTCACCGTCAGGTTCCCCTCCTTGTCGAGGAATTCCGCAGCATCGGCCACGCCCTCACTCTTGCCGCCCAAGTCGATAAAGACGTTTTCTCCGCTGATCTTGACGACAGTGCCCGAGACCGTGTCTCCGAGCCGGAAGTCCTTTTCCGGCGTGGTCGGATCGGCCTCGAAGAGATCGGCAAAGCTCGGTTCCTTCTGTTCCTTTTCGTCGTCGAACATCTCTTTTCCCTCACCTGTTCCAATAAATGGGATTCTACGAAAGCTCCACAGGGTATTCTACGCAAAGCGATCGATTTCGTCATCTGGTCGGCATACGACCGGATCGACCCGGCCACTTTCTTGAATTCCTCCTGGATTTGTGATACACGATTTGATTCCCGAAGGATACACGGCACGGAAAGGTAGGGGTCCATGGAGGCACTCGAGAAGCTGCTGGCGAGCGTTGTTGATCGGATGGGAATCATCCACCTCGATTGGCGATACGTTGTGATGTGGGCCGTCGCCTTCTTCTTCCTGTATCTTGCGGTGAAGAAGAAGTACGAACCCCTCCTCCTCCTGCCGATCGGCTTTGGGATCTTCCTGGTAAACCTGCCGCTCGCCCCACTGATGGGAGACCACGAGCTATTCTGGATCTTCCACCACTACGGGGTGGAGTGGGAGGTCATCCCCTGCGTGATCTTTCTCGGCCTGGGGGTCATGACCGATTTCGGGCCCATGCTCGCAAACCCGAAATCTTTGATGATCGGCGCAGGAGCACAACTCGGGGTTTTCGTCACCTTTCTGGGAACCTACCTCTGCGGGTTCACCCTGCCGGAGGCCGCTTCCGTGGCAATCATCGGTGGTGCCGACGGCCCCACAACCATCTACCTGACGAATGCGCTGGCCCCTCAGCTGATCGGCCCGAATGCCCTGGCAGCATACTCCTACATGGCCATGGTTCCCCTGATCCTGCCCCCCATCGTTCGAGCCCTTACAACAAAAGAAGAACGCGTCATCGAGATGAAACAACTCCGCCACGTGTCGCGAAGGGAAAAGGTCCTGTTCCCGATCATCGGGACAATCGCGATCGGCCTGATGATCCCGGACATTCTCCCGCTTCTCGGCATGCTCATGTTCGGGAACTTCATGCGGGAGGCCGGCGTAGTGCGGAGGCTCTCCCAGACGGCGCAAGGGGAGTTGATGAACATAGTGACCATCTTCCTCGGGGTCGCGGTGGGCGCCACCATGGACGCGGAGAATTTCCTGAATCCCAAGTCCTTGCTCATCTTCGGCTTCGGCATGTTCGACTTCATCCTCTGCACGGCGGGGGGCGTCCTGATGGTCAAGCTGATGAACCTGTTCATCAAGGAGAAGATGAACCCGATCATCGGGGCCGCAGGCCTGTCCGCGGTGCCCATGGCTTCCAGGGTCTGCCAGGACATGGGCAAGAAGGAGAACCCGAGAAACTTCCTCCTCATGCACGCCATGGGTCCGAACGTCGCCGGTGTGATCGGCACGGCAGCCGCAGCAGGACTGATGATCGCCATGTTCAGATAGAGGCAAGCAAGGATGGCCGACGCCCTTGACGGGCAGGGTCCCCATGCAATCGGGTGTCGCTCCATAGAGAAAGGGAAGGGATGGAACAGATCTGGAACCAAATCATGGAACGCCTTTCCAACCCGGAGGTCCTGTTCGGGCTCGCGGTCCGGTTCTTTGGGGTCTTCATCGTACTGATCATCGTGATGATCGTGCTCTATTTGTCGGGCTGGGTGTTCCAACGGCTCGAAGAGAAGGAGCAAGAGGCTTCTTCACCCCCCGCCCCGGCTCCTTCTCCTCCCGAATCCACCCCACAGGAAACGCCCGCAGAGGCTGTCCGTACATCGCCGGGATCAACGGTTCCCGATGAAGTCGCCATTGCCATCGCCCTGGCAATGGTTCCCGACGAGGTCGCCGTTGCCGTTACGCTGGCCCTCACCGAAGCCGTCGAGGAGAGGGGTTCTGTGCCCCTTCTGTCTACTCCTGGATCCACGCCCTCCGCGTGGGAACAACCCGGAAGTGCGTGGAAACTCGTGGGCAGACAGCAGGGTCTCTTTCAGAAGACCTCTCTCGCACGAGACATCACCCCAAAAGGCGAATAGCCGACAGGAAGCGTGCAACCATGAAAAAGTACGAGTACCTGATCAATGGAAAGCCCTTTGTCGTGGAAATCCTCTCCTTCGACGGTCGCAGAGGAGACGTGCGGGTAAACAACGTCGCTTACAGTGTAGAGGTCCCACAGGGGCCTGCAGCAGGGGCACCGGTCTACGCGACCCCCTACCCTGCAGCCCCGGCGCCCGTCCCTGCAGCGCCTCCGCCTGCCTCGCCCGCCCGAGCACCTGAAGCGGCCCCTGCAAGCGCCCCGACGCCTCCTCCCGCTGTCCCCGTGCCGGCGGCGGCCGCCCCGGCCCAGGCGTCTTCCGACAGCATGGTCGTGGCCCCGATGCCCGGAATCATCCTCAGCATCCTGGTGCAGGAGGGCGATGTGGTCGCAGCGGGCGATGCCTTGCTCGTGCTCGAGGCGATGAAGATGGAAAACGAGATCCATGCCTCCCGGGCCGGAAAAATCAAGAAGATCCATGCGAGCGAGGGGGCAGAGGTCCAGTCAGGGTCCCCGCTCGTCGAGTTCGAGTAGGACCGGGCCGAAAGCCTGGCGTGAGATGATAACGCCGCCGCACCAGGGGAAGGTTCGAACAGGCGACAGACGCGATGTCTTACAGGCTGATCCCCCTCTTGGGGGCTCGCGCCGGAATGCCTTCCCCGTCTGGAACATCACCTCCGAGCCCTCTCACCTCTTACCCCTCCATCCGCAGACACCACGGAACTGGAATCTCCGCGAGATCTCCGTTAGACTTCTCCAAAGGGAGGAATCGATATGCCCCTATACGTGCACCTCGTCCGAGTGTGGAGACGATTCTGGCTCATTCTGACGCTGCGGCTCCAGGCCCTGCGTACCCGTACCCACCTTGAACTCGATCTGGCGAAGAACTGCAGGCTGGGCAGGGGACTGAAGATCGTGCTGCAGGGTGGAAACTGCAAGATCACCATGCGCGAGAAATCACACCTCGGGCAGAGGGTGCTGATTGAAATGAAGGGCGGAGAGCTCTACATGGGACCGCGTACGGAGATCCGGGCGGAAGGCATCGCCCACATTTCCGGCAAACTTCACCTGGAGGAAGCGTGCGGCTTCAGCCTCCGGTGCGTCATCCACTGCGGATCGTCTATTGAGATCGGCAAGTACACCATCTTTGGAGAGTACGCTTCGATTCTGGATGGCGAACACGTTCATATTCAGACGGACGATTATTGGTTCTACGGTGACCCTCAAGCCGAAAATGTCCTCAAACCAGTGAAGGTAGGCAAGGGCGCCTATATCGGAGCAAAATCGACCATCGCCATGGGAGTCGAGATTGGAGACTTTTGCCGTATCGGCGCAAACTCCCTGGTCCTCAGGAGTGTCGCGCCCCACAGGCTGGCGGTAGGGGTCCCTGCAAGGCCGATTATGGAACTGGACTGATTGGGTCCCTGTGGCGTCCCTGAGAGCGTGATTGAAGGAAATCGGCTGTTTAGGTATTAGCTCCCATCCACTACCCCACCGTCAGGATACCACCGAGAGGGAGTGGGGTGGGCTAATCCCTGACGGCTATACCCAATACCCAAACAGCAGAACGGCCAACGAATGCGTGTCCACGCCTCTCATGAGTCAAGCGGGGGAAACGGATGACCATGAACTTCGACCTTTCGGAAGAGCACAGAATATTCTGGGACGCCATTGCCTCGTTCGTGGATAAAGAGATCTCCCCCCTCATAGATGAGGCCGAGGCAAAGGAGGAATTCCCGGTCCCTCTCTTCAAGAAGCTGGGAGGCCTCGGCTATCTCTGCTGCCGGTACCCGGAAGAATACGGGGGTGCAGGTGCGGACAAGATCTCCGAGTGCCTGTACATGGAAGAGCTTAACCGGGTCTGCGCCGGGATTGCCTCTTGCCTACTTGCACATGCCACCCTGTCGACCAGCCCGATCTACGATTTCGGAACGGAAATGCAGAAAGAGGAGTACCTCGTTCCGGCCGTCCAAGGCGATAAGATAGGCGCCTTTGCCCTTACCGAACCGAACGCGGGCTCGGATGCGGCCAGCATTACGGCAAAAGCCGTGCGGGAGGGCGACGAGTACATCATCAACGGAACAAAGACCTTTATCACGAACGGATCGATCTGCGATTACGTCCTGGTGGCGGCCTACACGGACCCGACGCAACGGGCAAAGGGGATCAGCCTGTTCATCGTCGACAAGGACAATCCCGGATTCCACGTGACCCGGAAGCTCGAAAAGGCCGGTCTTCGATCGGCCGACACGGCCGAGCTCGCCTTCGAGGACTGCCGGGTACCTGCATCGAAACTCCTGGGAGGCGAGGAAGGCGGGTTCGTCCAGGTGGTCAAGACGCTCGTCGGGGGACGGATCTCCTACGGTGGACGCTGCGCCGGGATGGCCCGGGGCGTATTCGACATCACGAAACGGTATGTAGAGGAAAGGAACCAGTTCGGCCGCCCTCTGATCAAATTTCAGGTCAACCAGTTCAAGATCGCCGAATGGGCCATGTACATCGACATCATGCACACCATCACCTGGAAGGCCGCATGGATGTACGACCAGGGCAGGGATTGCACCCGTGAGGCATCTATGGTTAAACTTTTCTGTAGCGAGACGGCACAGGACATCATCAACCAAGCCATTCAGCTCTTCGGCGGATACGGATTCATGATGGAGTACCCGATTCAGCGGTTCTGGAGGGACTCACGGGTGCTCACGATCACCGAAGGGGTCCCCGAGATCCATCGAGGCATCATCTACCGAAGCCTGAATACGGGATAACCCTGGCCGCAGGGGTCCCTCCAGAAGCTGGAAAGGATCGAAAGACCATGGAAAGCGCCGAGGAGAAATCCATTGAAACACAGCCCCATGCGATCTCCATCGCCCTCTGCGGCAAGGGGGGCGTCGGCAAGACCGCACTGTCCACCCTGATGGTGCACGGCCTCCGGCAGACAGGAAAGAAGATTCTGGCCGTGGATGCAGACCCGGCCATGGGCATGACCCTGGCGTTAGGAGCAGGAAAGCCGAAAACGCTCGGACAAATACGGGAGCATGTGATACGGGTGGCCCGGAAACGGGACAGCCAGGAGACGGAGCGGGTCGCAGATATGGTGGACTACTACCTGCTCGAGTCCCTGGTCGAGAAAGACGGTTTCAGCCTTCTGGCCATGGGCCGGACAGAGGTTCTTGGCTGTTACTGCCCGGTAAACAGCTTGCTGAGGGCGGCCGTGGAGACATTGAGTGCATCCTTCGACCTGATGGTGCTGGATGCCGAGGCGGGCCTCGAACAGGTCAACCGCAAGGTCCTCAGGAAAGTGGACAACCTGGTGGTTGTCTCCGACCCGTCGGCAAGGGGCTTTCATACGGCCGGCACCATGAAGGAACTCGTAGAATCCCAGTCAGAGCTTCGACCGGGTCGCATCGGGCTGGTGGTGAACCGGTGTCAGCCGGGCTCTGAAGAGGACTGGGAGAAAAGTGCCCGAGAGCAGGGGCTCGAGCTGCTCGGTACGATCCCCGAGGACGAAAGGCTGAGAGACATGGATCGCGTGGGGGAAAGCCTGCTCGACCTTCCCGCCGAATCGGATGCTGTGTGTGGGATAACCTCTGTACTAACTCGTCTGGCCCTGATTTAACCCACATATTGAACAAAGCCTTCGGCTGCGATCGGCGCAGGAGTTTGGGGACAGCCACTTATCTCCCCTCAGGAAGATGAGTGACACCCTTGGAGATAAGTGGCTGTCCCCAAACTCCCCAAACTCCCCCCAAACCCCAAAACGCCTACGCTAGGAAGTTTCGTGCAATATGTGGTCTAGCTCGGACCCGCAGCCCTTGCAGATAGGCGAATCGCTGGGCGTCTCCACGTCGCAGTAAGGGCACCTGCAAGACTCCTTGTCTTTCTTCCTCCCCTGCGTCCCCTTACCGCCGGCCCTGGCTTCACTGGAGGAGTTGCCGTTGCGCGCGTAGTAATCGCTGATGGCCGCATGAAGGGCATCGGCGCCCAGGTTCGAACAGTGGAGCTTGTTGGTCGGCAGCCCGTCCAGGGCCTCGGCCACATCCTTGTTCGTGATTTGAAGGGCCTCTTCCAGTGCCTTGCCCCTGGCCATGTCGCTGATCATGCTCGAAACGGCGATGGCAGCACCACAACCGAAGGTCTGGAACTTGACGTCCTCCAGTTTCCCGTCGCTGACCTTGATTGTGAAGGTCATGATATCCCCACACGCAGGATTGCCGACCTCACCCAACCCATCCGGATCTTCGATGGCCCCCACATTGCGGGGATTGGCGAAATGGTCCATTACTTTCTGACTGTACTTCATCTTGCCTTGGCTCCTGTTTGAGAGGCTGTGGCTCGAGCCGCGTCAGGGTTTGCCTGACTGTTTGGCCTTCCTGTAGAGCGGGGACATGTCCCTCAGACGCTGAACCACGGGAGGAAGAACCTCCAGTACGCGATCCACCTCTTCCTCCTTGTTGGATCTTCCCAGGCTGAAGAGGAGACTTCCCTGCGCCAGGGCTGCATCGATGCCCATGGCAAGCATCACGTGAGAAACCTTGAGTGACCGCGAGATGCAGGCAGAGCCGCTCGCAATCTGGATACGTTCCATGTCCAGGAAGAGAAGCATGGATTCGCCCTCCACGAATTCCACGGCCACGCTCAAGACATTCGGCAACCTTTCGGTGGGGTGTCCGAGGGCATACACATGGGGAATTCTTTCCAAGAGGCCCGCCTGAAGGCGATCCCGCAAGGCCTGGTTGTGGTGCATCCTGTTCGCCATCTCCCGCAGGGCCACCTCGGCGGCCACGCCCATGCCCACGATGGCCGGCACGTTTTCCGTTCCCGCCCGGCGGCCCTTTTCCTGGATGCCCCCATCCAGAAGGGGCTGAACCCGAACGCCCTTGCGCACGTAAAGGGCAGCCGCCCCCTTGGGGCCGCAGAAGGAATTGGCAGCGAGGCTCAGCAGGTCGACCTGCAGGGCCTCCACGTCTACCGGAATGTTCCCTGCGGTGGCCACGGCGTCCGTATGGAAAAGAATCCCCTTTTCCCGTGTGATTCTCCCGATTTCCGCGATGGGCTCCAGGGTCCCCACTTCGTTGTTGCCGTGCATCACCGAGACGAGAATCGTCTGGGGGGTAATCGACTTCTCGACCTCCTCCGGGTCAACACGGCCGTACCGGTCAACGGAAAGCTGCGTGACCTGAAAGCCCATCTTCTCCA
>Ga0180429_10000487_pt1 | contig 35582 bp, 19 predicted proteins | sample SS_ome_FD_132428 | JGI IMG/M metagenome (GOLD analysis project Ga0180429, IMG submission 132428) | Hypersaline lake sediment archaeal communities from the Salton Sea, California, USA - SS_1_S_1 metaG | ecosystem: Environmental > Aquatic > Non-marine Saline and Alkaline > Hypersaline > Sediment ...
ACCGATCGAACAGTGGCCCGGAGCCCGGGCCGCTTTCTGCAGAAACAGTACGACCCGGCCTACATTCTCGACCAGCGCCCCCATGCCGTTGTGATCACCATGGCAGGCCCCCGCGGACTGGCCCAACCCCTTGACCCGGGCCGGCTGACACCGGGCACACTCGCCGACCGCCGGCTCTTCGACCATCCCCGCTTCCGGGAAAACTACCGCTTCCGAAAGCTCTTCACCCACCGACACCCGGAGATCACCTACGCCCTGGCGGCCTACCTGCGAAACGGCCCGGCCCCATAATGGGGAACCCCTTGCACTTTCAAGCGTTATGGGTGTTGAAGGAACAACCGCGAGACCTGTCCGCATCCCGCGGGCAGCGACACAGCCGGTCCGCCGGTTCATGGGGAGGGAACGCTCGATGAAGAGCCCAGGATCGCTGACTCGAACCCGTCGCTTGACACTGACCATACTGCTGCTCCTCTGCGGCTTCGCGGTGGTGTCACCATCCCAGGTGATCATGCGCGTCCCGGGGGACGCTCCCATCGGCGCCGACACCCGGGCGGCGGCCGTGGAGGAGGTCGCTGCCGCCTTGCTCAAGGTCTACGTCTTCCCGGACCAAGCCGAAAAAATGGTGGCCCTGATCCGGGGCAGACTGGCCGAGGGGGCGTATGACGGTCTGGACAGCGGACCCCGGTTCTGCATGGCCCTCACCGAGGACCTGCAATCGGTGAGCCGGGACAAGCACCTGCGGGTGATGTATACCGGAATCGAGGAGCCCACCGGCGACGGCGAGCCGGACTCCGCCGACGAGCAACTCCGACAGGAGGAGCGGCGGCAGCAGCTGGAGCGCCGCAACTTCGACTTCCAGAAGCTGGAGATCCTCGAGGGCAACGTGGGCTACCTTCGGCTGAACAGCTTTACCGGGACCGAGTTCTCGGGCGAAACGGCGGTGGCGGCGATGAACTTCCTCGCCCACTGCGACGCGATCATCTTCGACCTGCGGGGTAACGGCGGGGGCAATCCGTCGCTGATCCAGCTGATCACCAGCTACTTCGTCGAGGAACCGACCCACCTGAACAGCTTCTATATCCGCGAATCGGACACCACCCGGCAGTTCTGGACCGCCGAACACGTGGCCGGCCCGAAGATGACGGATACGGAACTCTACGTGCTCACCTCGTCCTACACGTTCTCCGGGGCCGAGGAATTCAGCTACAACCTGAAGGCCCTGGAGCGCGCCACACTCGTCGGCGAGACCAGCGGCGGCGGTGCGCACCCGGTGAACTTCGTCGGGTTCCCCGAGATCGGCATCTCCATTTCCCTGCCCTTCGGCCGAGCGGTGAACCCGATCACCGGCACGAACTGGGAGGGCTGCGGCGTGACGCCGCACATCGCCGTGCCGGCGGACAGGGCCCTGGACACGGCACACCTCGACGCGTTGAAGAAACTGGCCGCAAAAGCGGCCACGCCATCACGGGCCGCAGAGCTGGAGTTGGCCGCACGGTTGCTCGGGGCGCGAATCGATCCTGTGGTTCTCGATGCCGGGTCGATGGCCGAGTATGCCGGGAGTTATGGCGACCGAAAGATCTTTGTCGAGGAAGGGAAGCTGCTCTACCGGCGGGGGAAGATGCCGCAGCGTGAACTGATTCCCCTGGGTGATGACCAGTTCATCTTTGAAGACGTGGACGATTTCGTGCTGCAATTCGACCGGGACGAAAAGGATGTGATCACCGCGGCGACGGGGCTCTACGGCAACGGCCAGCGGGATGTCTCCCCACGGGATGATGAACCGATTGACGAAACGTCATCCGTGGTTCGAGAGTGACCTTCTCGGGCCTTGGATGGAGCTCAGGGAGGCGGAAGCTCCAGGGCTTCGAAAAGCCGGTTGAACGCGGTGGTGGCCTTGTCCTGAAGGAAGATATCGGTGACGCCGCGCCGGCGGTAGTTCGATTCGTCGACATTGATCTCGATGATCGTCGCCCCGTTCTGCTTGGCCAGGCTGGGGATGAGGCAGGCCGGCATTACTTCGCCGGTGGTGCCGACGAGAAGGAAGAGATCGGCCTCTTCCGCCTCGCGGAAGGACGCCCTGCTGGCCGCCTCAGGAATAGCCTCGCCGAAGAAGATGAAGTCGGGTTTGAACAACCCCCCGCAGTCGGGGCACGTGGGCGGCAGGCGCTGCAGATCAACCTCGCCGGACGGGCGAGTCCGTCGGCAGGCCAGGCAGAGCAGGCGCCCGGCAGTACCGTGGAACTCGTGCACCGTGCGGCTGCCCGCCTCCTGGTGCAGATTGTCGATGTTCTGGGTGATCACCCCGCCGGCGAGCAATTCCCGGCGCTCCAGCTCGGCCAGGCCGCGGTGTGCCGCATTGGGCGAAGCCTCCCCGAAGAAGTCATAAAAGATCTCGCGAATCACCGGCCACGACGTTTCCGGGCTGGCCATGAAGTGGTCGATCTGCAGCAGTGCCGGGTCATACTTGCCCCAGAGTCCCCCCTCCCCGCGAAAGGGCGGGATGCCGCTCTCCACCGAGATTCCGGCGCCGGTGAAGCCCACGGCCCGCGTCGCTCCCCTGATCGCCTCTGCCGCCTGCCGGTAGATCACGCCCTGCCCCCGATTTCAAATTGTTCAGTCGATGCGGTAGCGGTTCTGGAACGGCGAGGGGCCCGCCTCGCGGACCACGCCGTAGCGCCTGTTCGCCGCCAGCCACTCGAGAATGTGGAAGACCGATTCCGGCCCGGTGCCGGAGAGCGTCTCCCGGGCCAGCTGGTCCACGGTGAGCCAGCGACCACGGTTCTCCCTGAGCACCATGGAGAGTGCCAGTTGCAGGTCGAGCACGCCGCGAGCGGCCGTCTTGCCAGCCTCCACCCCGGGCTGGTGGTAGGCGTTGACACCGATCATTGACGCATAAAAGCCCACGGCCCGCTCGAACAGGGCGATCAGCGCCCCCAGAGACGTCGCGGTCACCGCCGGTATGGTGATGGTCAAGGTGGCCCGCCCCTTTTCGGCCAGCGCCTGTCGCGTGCCGAGCATGAACCCGGAGAGATAATCACCACTGGTAATATTGTCTTCCACGTCCAGCGAACCGCCCTGCCGGTGCTCCAGCACCTGGATGAAGGTGAGGAAGAAGTTGTGCACCCCTTCGCGCAGCTGCTGCACGTAGGCATGCTGGTCGGTGGAACCCTTGTTGCCGTAGACGGCAATCCCCTGGTGCACCACCTTGCCCTCCAGGTCGAGCTCCTTGCCCAGCGACTCCATCACCAGTTGCTGCAGGTAGCGCCCGAACAGCGCCAGACGGTCCTTGTAGGGGATGACCACCATGTCCTTCAGCCCCCGCCCCTCGCCGGCGTGGTGCCAGGCCAGGGCCAGGAGCAGCGCCGGGTTGAGCCGGGCCTCTCCGGAGCGAGTCAACTCGTCCATCATCCGTGCGCCGGACAGCAGGTCGTCCACCGCAAACCCCTGGAGTGCCGCCGGCAGCAACCCCACCGCCGACATCACCGAGGTGCGGCCGCCGACCCAATCCCACATGGGGAAGATGCCGAGAAAGGAGTTCTCCGCGGCAAAATCGGCGAGTCTGCTCCCCCGCCCGGTCACGGCCACGGCGTGGGCGCCGAAATCGAGCCCGGCACGACGATAGGCCGCCATCACCTCGAGCATGCCGTTGCGCGTTTCGGGCGTGGAGCCCGACTTGGAGATGACCAGGGTAAGCGTCCGCCGGAGATCGTCGCCGATATCGGCCACCACGCGGTCCATGCCGTCGGGGTCGGTGTTATCGAAAAAGTGGGCGGAGAGGGGGTCCCCGGGGCCGCGAAGCGCATCGTCCACCAGTTGGGGGCCCAGCGCCGACCCGCCAATACCCACCAGGAGCAGCCGCGTGAAACGCCGTGCGTTCTGCGGGGCCAGGTCACCGGCGTGGATGTGGGCAGCGAACTCCCGCACCTGGTCCAGCGTGGTGCTGATCTCGCGGCTGATGGCCGGCGCGGGAGCCAGTTCCGGTGCACGGAGCCAGTAGTGCCCCACTTTCCGTTTCTCGTCGGGATTGGCCAGAGTATCGCCCTCCAGCGCGGACATCGCTTCCAGGGCCCGCGCGATGGCCGGCTCCATGCGGGAGATAAACCCGTCGGCAAAGCCCATGCGGCTGTAATCGAGGCGGAAACCGAGACCATCGTCCCACCAGCAGAGTTCCTTGAACTGTTTCCAGGTCACATTCTTCGCCATTGCTGCTCCTCCGGGATGCGCCTCGCGGGGCGGTACCGGGACCGTTCCACCGGCACCCGATGCTGCCGGCCCACCTCACTTCCGCCATTCGAAACCGGCACGCCGAAAAGGGTACACTGCTTTTTCGGCATCCGCCAGCCCCGCGAGGCCCCGCCCTATCGTCCGGGATAGGGTGTTCCCGGCGCATGCACGGCGCCGGCCCGCTCGACATACTGCCGGGCCAGGCCGGTTTCACCCCGCTCGGCATGGTGCCGGGCGGCATAGTACAGCATCTCACCGTGCAACCAGAGCACCTTGCGCCCGGCCAGGTCGTCCTCGCCGTAAACCCATCGTTGACGTTCATCTATCGGCACCCGGGCCGGCGCGGGACGAGGGCTTCCCGGGGGCAGCAGTTGGAAGCTGAGCCCCGCGGGCACCAGTGTCCGGCCGGGCCCGATGCCGTTTTCCATGGGAATGGTCACATGAACCGGCAGCCCCTCCTCCTCGGCGGCATCGATCAGCGCATTGAAGAAGGCGATGAAAGCGCTCTGGATCCTGGCCGGGTCGTAGGGGCGTCCCTCCTCGAAAAGCGACAGTTGTTCGATAAAGGCCTGCCGCTCGGCAGCGGCGGCGGAGACCAGACCGGGGATCTCCCGTTCCAGATAGCCCATGTACCAGGAACGGCGCACCAGATTCACGTCCACCACCCGCAGGTCCGGCCGGTAGCCCAGAACGTGGCGGTCGTAGAGCCACGGCGAGTAGAACTGCCACTCCCTGGTCAGCAACAGGGCCCCTTGGGGCAACGGATCGCAGAGGTCGCGCACCAGTCGTTCGGCCCGGCGGTCTCCGCTGCGGTCGCACGAAGGCCAGTGCATGAGCAGCGTCACCGCGGGCAGCAGGGCCAGCATCGCCGTGAGCAGGACAGTGGGCAGCCGCCGCGAACGGAACCGGTGCAGCAGGTCGGCGGCGCCGGCGGCCAGCAGCAGTCCGCCGGCGAGAAAGGTCACCAGGTAGTACGCTTCCTTGTCCTCGTTGATCTCGTAGGCCAGGGCATAGAAGACGTTGAACGCCACGAGCAGGAACAGGGTGATGAGAAGACGGGGCGAACGCCTCCGCAGCACGGCCCCACCCCAGAGCGCGGCGAGCAGGGCCAGCGGCGTTCCCTGGAGCAGCGCATGCCGGCCGATGCGCACCAGCTCCGCCCAGACCACTTGGGCCGTGGAGGAGAAGAGGTTGCCCTGGTACTGCTTGCCTGAAATATGGCGCAGGAAGCGGATCGGCGACGTGGCATTACCCCAGTTGAACAGGGGATCGAGCCAGGCGAAGAGAGCGATGGTGGCGTACAGCAGCGCCGCCGTGCCCAGGGCCAGCGCCGCCGGCCGGATGAGCCGGCGCCAGCGCCCCCCCACGGCCACCCAGGCGCCCCAGAGAAAGGCCGGCGCGGTGAGCGCCACGGTGCCCAGGTGCACCGCCAGCGCCATGCCCCAGAAGAGCCCGGAGAGCAGCAGATACCGCTCCGGCGGTTCCCCCTCCCGTCCGGCCCGCAGGAGGAAATAAAGCCCGGCGGCGAGCAGGGCCAGGTTGAGCGTGTAGACCTCGGTAAACGAGGTGAAACCCCAGAGCACGAAGGTGAAACCGAAGGTCAGGGACGCGGCGAGGGCGGCCAGGGCGGACCGCCAGCCGCCGACGTCCCCCGGGATGGTCAGCCGGGCGGAGCGATAGACCAGCCAGCAGGCGGTTGCCCCGCAGAGGGCAGAGAAAAGGTTGAGATTGCGGGCCGGCTCGGCCAGCGGGAGGTGGGCGAAGAGGAAGCCGAGCAGCACGTAGAGCGGAAAGCCCGGCGGGTGGGCCACCCCCGGATCCCAGGCGCTCAGGGCCAGTTCACCGCTGTCGATGAGGGTCATCCCCGGCGCCGTGGTGAGCCAGTAGACCACCAAAGGAACGAGAAAGGCAGCGGCACTGAACAGCCTGGACATGCTGACCTCCATGTCCCTTTTTCTAGGAGCAGTCGTCGGTCTTGTCGCAGAGGCGCCGGAAGATGGCGTCCATCTCGTCGGCGCAGGCGCGGAAGGCGTCGAGCACGTCGGGGTCGAATTCCTCGGGGCGGGCGCGGTCATCCTCGCCGTTGACGATGATCCCGTATGCTTCGGCCCCGGAAAGCACGGGCTTGTAGGCCCGGCGGCTGCGCAAGGCGTCATAGGCGTCGGCCAGCTTGACCACCCGAGCGGGCAGTGGGATCTCATCGCCTTTCAGCCCGTGGGGGTACCCGGAACCGTCCCAGCACTCGTGGTGGCTCAGGGCGATCTGCCGCGCCACGTCCAGCCGGGGAGAGTCACCGAGGATCTCCACCCCGTAGAGCGTGTGCCGCTTCATCTCCTCCCACTCCTCGGAGGTCAGCGATCCCTTCTTGCGCAGGATATCGCTGCTCACGCGGATCTTGCCCACGTCGTGCATCTGGGCGAAATGCCGCAGTTCCCGCGCCAGGTCCTCGTCGAGCCCCATGGTGCTGGCCAGCAGGGCCGAGTATTCGTTGACGCGCAGCAGGTGGTTCCCCGTTTCCACGTCGTTGGCCGCAGAGGCCCGGGCCAGCGCGCCCACGGTGTAGAGGAATGCGTTCTCAACTTCCCGTCCCCGGGCGGCGATGGTACGGAAAAAGTCGTGATGCAGCAATGCGGCCTTGAGAATATAGCCGTATTCCTCGGCCACCCGGCCGGGGTAGTTGATGCCCAGCAGCAGCAGCATGCCGCCGGCGCAGACCGAAACATAGTTGCGCAGCAGGCCGGTGTTCTCCCCCAATCGCTCGAGGGGGATGGCATCGCACGTTTTCGTGGGGTCCGTGCAGTCCACCGCCCGCACCGTGTCGGTATTCCAGAACTGGCCCTGGTCCAGGGCACTGGGGCCCAGATCGACCCAATCGCCCCTCCCCTCCGCCGTGGCAGCACCACGGTCACGGGCGATGAGCCGCGCCCGGCAACCGCCGCCGTTGCGTTCGACGAGCATCAGGAAGCGGGGGATCTGATCGTGGCGCGGGGCGGAGCGCTCGATGTGGGCGAACATCCGCTGCAGCCAGCGGGCGGTGCCGAAGGTCCGGGGATCGAACTCCTTGAGAATGCCCCGGGAATAGTCGGTCACCGATCCGAGGTCTTCCATGGCATTGTGCCACTTCTCGCTCAGCTGGTGGTAGTTGACCCAGTTGCGCACCTTGGCCAGGACCTCGGTCATGTGGAAGGGCTTGATCAGGAAGTCGAGTGCCCCCAACTCTAGCCCGCGCACACGGTCCGAACGCTCGGACTGCCCGCTGATGATCACCACCGGAATGGCGCTGTAGCGCGGGTCATCGCTCAATCGCCGACACAACTCGAAGCCGTCCATCTTCGGCATGTTCATGTCGGTGATCACCAGGTCCACCGAGAAACCGGAAAGGCGCTCCAGCGCCTCCACGCCATTGGCGGCGGTGATCACCAGGTAGCCTGAACTCCCCAGAAGGGAGTTGAGATAATCCCGAATGACGTTGTCGTCATCCACCACAAGTATGGCCGCGTGCGGTTCCATGGCGGAACAGCCTCCCGATCAATCGGTGACACGATCAGCGTGAACACGGAGCGTCCCTTATTGTCGGCCGTCCGTGGCGCCAGTTCAAGTGCTAATCGAGCCGGGCCCCGCTCATCGTCACACGCCCCAAGTTGCGCTGCCGCAAGGCCCGGCGATAGAATAACTTGATCCCATTGACGATTCATCAACCCGAGGAGATAAAGCCCCATGTCCAGCCCATCCCTCCATCGATATCCGGCAGCAGGCCCCTTCGTGGCCGTCCTCGCCCTGATGCTCATGTCCGTGCCGGCCGCCTACGCCTCACCCGAGGCCCCGGAATGGGAATTTCTCTCCACCACGGCCATCGGTGCCGCCGACTTCATCGCCACTCATCCCGAATTCGACGGCCGGGGGACCGTGCTGGCGGTAATGGACACCGGCGTGGACATGGGCATACCCGGGCTCACCGAAGGGCCTGACGGTTCGGTGAAGGTCGTCGATGTGCGTGACTTCACCGGCCAGGGGGACGTGCGGCTCGAACAGGCGGAATGGCAGGACAACACCAGCGGCGTGGAGGGCGGGGACCGCTTCCTCACCGTGGAAGGAACCGGCATCGTGCTCTGGGGCGCCGAAACGCTGCCCCACCAGCCCCTGGAGGAGGACGGCTGGCTGGTGGGCGCCCTCGAAGAGAAGGACTCGGTGAATTCTGCGGTGCCCGATCTGAACAACGACGGTGACACCGGGGATCGCTTCGCCGTGGCGGTGTTCCGCACGGCCGGTGACGAGGGCGCCGAACCGTTCTGGGCCGCCTGCGTGGACACTGATGGCGATGGGCGGCTCGACGACGAAACGGTGATCCGCGACTACCACGTGGCCTTCGATTCCTTCCAGCTCCGCGGCCGCGACCCGCAGGAGCGGAAGAACCTGCTGACCATGGCGCTGAACATCTACCCCGACGAGCAGCGGGTCTGCTTCCACTTCGACGACGGGGCCCACGGGTCCCACGTGGCCGGTATCGCCGCCGGCTACCGGCTCAACGGTCAGGAGGGCTACAACGGCATCGCCCCGGGCGCCAGGGTGATCAGCCTCAAGATCGGCAACAATACGCTCTCCGGCGGTGCATCCACCACCGACAGTTTCCGCAGGGCCCTGGAATACGGTATCGAGTACGCCGAAGCGCACGACGTCCCGGTGATCTTCAACCTCAGCTACGGCGTGGGCAGCGACCCGGTGGCGCGCAACGACGCCGATCGGGTGCTTGAAGAGATACTTGCCGGCAACGAGGACCGCGTCCTGCTGCTGACCAGCATGGGCAACTCCGGCCCGGGAATAAACTCGGTGGGCGCACCGGCCGGTGCACCCGGTCTCTTCACCGTCGGCGCGATGCTCAATCGCAGCACCGCCCGGGACGCTTTCGGCGCCAACATCGCCGCAGACCAGGTCTCCTCCTATTCCTCCCGCGGCGGTCTGGCCGACAAGCCCGACGTTATCGCGCCGGGCACCTCCTGTTCAACGGTACCGCCCTTCGAGACCCATGACCGCTACTCCGGCACATCGATGGCCACGCCCCAGGCTGCCGGCGCCGCCCTGCTGCTCGCCGGCGCCGCCGCACGGACCTGGCCCGACCGGCCGCTGAAGGGGGCCCTGTTGGGCCGGGCGATGAAGGCCGGCGCCCAACCGCTGCCCGGATATACCCGCATCGACCAGGGCGCCGGCGTGGTCAACCTGACCGGTGCCTGGAACGCGCTTCGCTATCTCATGGAGGGGAACGAGGACCTCATGCTGCTTGGCTACCGTGTCGAAACGTTCTCCCCGGCGTACGAGGACGAGAAAGGGCCGGCCGGATACTGGCGTTACGGCAGCGCCCTGCCGGACACCGCCCGTGAACAGGGCTTCACCATCAGCCCCATCTTCCCTGAGGCGGCCGATGCGGACCAGCGGCAGAACTTCTACCGCGCCTTCAACCTCGTCTCCTCGGCGCCGTGGCTGCGCCCGGGCAAGAGTTCGATCTACATCCGCGGGGAAAACGAGGCCACGGTTACGCTGCGCATCGACCCCTCGGAGCTCAAAGGCTCCGGCCTGCACTGCGCCACGGTGAGCGCGCTGCGCAAGGACGGCCACCGCGACCTGGTGGAATTCACCATGGTGGTCACGGTGATCAAGCCGCTGACCCCCGGCCCGGCCGACAACCACACCTGTCGCCTGCAGCGGGCCAACGTCGCCGCAGGCGACGTGCAGCGTCAATTCATCCAGGTACCAATCGGCGCCACCGCCATGCGGCTCCACGCCGCCATCCCCGAGGGGCGCTACGGCAACGTGCGCATCCACGCTTACAACCAGCAGGGCTACCGCATCTGGCGGTCCCCCTGGCTGAACAGCGAGACCAGCCGGCGCGAGGCCTCGCTGTTCCTCAGCGGACCCGACCTGACCCCGGGTACCTGGGAGATCGACCTGGTGACCAGCTTCCGGGCCGTGAAGGCCTCGTCCTGTGACGTCGACGTTTCGTTTACCGGCTTCCTTCCGTCCACCCCCGCCCCGTGGAAACCGGCCCTGCAGGCCGGTGAAAATCCGGCCGGGACCTTCCAGCTCACCACCAGCCTCGACACGTCGTTCCACGGCAGCGCCAGCGGTACCGTGGAAGGCTTCACCCGCACCCGCCGGGTGGAGACAGACGGTGACACGTTCGAGCACCGCTTCAAACTCAACGGCAGGCTGGCCGAGGTCCGCTTCCGCCTGACCATGCCCCCGGGCCAGTTCGGCCGCTTCACCGACCTGGCCGCCAACGTGCTGGACCAGAGCGGCAAAGCCGTGCTGCGGGACGGAATGACCTACCCGTTCTGGACCGCCACCTTCCGCAACCCGGCCCCGGACGAAGCGGGCGCCAGGGAATACACCCTGCAGTTGGCCGGCGGTTTCGCTGATTCGGCCGCGGGCACCACCTGGGAGTTCGAGCTGCGCGAGGACTACGTCTGGAAGGACCGGGTGCCGGTGACCGTAAAGCGCGACCATCGGGAGACCTTCTCCCTCTACCCTGGCATCGAGGCCGAGCTGGCCTACGAGCTGCAAGGCGAGCCCGTTGTCGCCCCATCGGGGTACGGGCATTTCGGGGTCATCCGGATGATCGACGACGCCACCGGCGAGGAAGTGGACCGCATCCCTGTGCACTGGGATTTCCGGCCGTGACCGCCCGACGGCACATGGCATGCGTTGGCCTGGCCGTTGCCCTGCTGACCACGGCCGGGTGCGGGCCGGCAGCGGTCCCGCCCCCGGAACCGCCGCCCTGCAGCCTGCTGCTGATCACCATCGACACCTTGCGTGCCGACCACCTGTCGGCGACGGGCCACCTGGACCGTCTGACCCCGCACCTCGACCAAATGGCCCGCCGGGGAATCCTGGCCCCGGCCGTGGTGACCCCGGCGAACACCACCCTGCCGGCCCATGCTTCGCTGCTCACGTCCCTGCCCCCCGAGGGACACGGAGGATTCGGCAACGGCAGGGCGATCCGCGGCGACATCGACTCGCTGGCCCGATCCTGCCGCAAGCACGGCATGGCCACCGCGGCAATGGTCAGTAGTTGGGTCGTGGGGCCAGGATGGAACCTGGAGCAGGGCTTCGAAGCGTACATCCCGGTGTACAAGACCGAGCGGCGGTCAGCCCCGCCGCCCTCCCCAAGCCACCGGCCGTGCCGTGCAGAGGACATCACCCGCGCCGCTTGCCGCTGGCTGGAGCAGCACCGCGACCGGCCGTTCATGCTCTGGTTGCACTACATGGACCCGCACCAGCCCTACACGCCGCCCCCGCCCTACGGCGCTTCCGCCATGCCGCCGGAAACCGCGGGCCGTCCGACTCACCCCAACGATTTCGTCACCCTGTTCCGCGAACAGCGGCAGCTGCCGCCGCCGGTGCTGCACGCCGTGCGCCGGGACTACGCCGGGGAGGTGGCCTACACCGACCGCTGCATCGGCGGCGTGCTGAGTACCCTGGCCCGGCTTGGGCTCGATCAAAGCACCCTGGTGGTGGCCGTCGCCGACCATGGCGAGGCCCTCAGCGAGACACGCTGCTACTTCGGCCATACCCTCTCCCTGGCCGAAACGGTGAACCGGGTTCCACTGATCTTCGCCGGCCCGGGGCTACGTCGGGGGCTGCTGCTCCGTCCAGCCACCCTGCTCGACGTGGCGCCTACCATTCTTGCGCTGCTCGACCTGGACGTTCCCGAAGCATTCGTCGGCCGCGACCTCTCGCCCCTGGTCCGGGCCGGGACCGCCGAAAACTCGGGTATGGCCATGGGATCCGACCCGCTGCTCTTCACTCGCGGCGAAGACGGGCGCCGGGCCTGGCTCGTGGAGGGCATGAAGGCGACGTTCGATCCCGAGGGCAGGATGACCAGCCTCCACGACCTGGCCGCCGATCCCCTGGAGCACCGTGACCTGCTCGCCGAAGCGCCGGCCCTCGCCGAAGAACTGCGCCGCCGCTACATGACGCCGCACACTGAACTGGCCAGACTGGCCGCCGAACTCCCGCAGGCGCACCAGGTCCCGGGTACCGACGAAGAAACCGCCATTCGGCTGAGGGAGCTTGGCTACGTGGAGGAATGAAGCCGGGCGCGGCGGTCAATGCTCCGCATTGCCGGACAGCACCTGACCGAGATCTTCCATGCGGTATGGTTTGCTCAGCACACCGACGAAACCAGAGGCCCGGTGGTCGGCCATGGCCGCATCTGTCGAGTAACCGCTGGAAACAATGGCCCGGACCTCCGGGTCGAGCTGCTTCAACTGCTGCAGCGCCTCCCTGCCGCCCATGCCGCCCGGTACCATCAGGTCGAGTATCACCAGGTCAAAGGGGTTCCCCTGTTTCATCGCCTCCTGGTAGCGGGCCACGGCTTCCGCCCCATCCGACGTCAGTTCCACTTCATAACCCATGCGGCCGATCATCCGACCCGCCACAGAGCGCACCTGTGCCTCATCGTCCATGACCAGTATTCGACCCAGGCCCCGAACGGGATCGGTTTCCCGGGCCTCGGCCACCGGATTCCCGGCCGTGCCCGGGAGATAGATGAAAAAGGTTGTCCCCTCTCCAACCCTGGTGTCGAAGCGAATCAGGCCGTCATGGTTTTTGATGATGGAATACGCCGTGGCCAAACCCAGGCCGCTGCCCTTCTCGCGGGTGGTGAAATAGGGGTCGAACACCTGCTGGCGCACCTCCGCCGGTATCCCGTCTCCCTCGTCCCTCACCGAAATTTTAACGTATTCGCCATCGGCCAACGCCAGGCCACTGTCCCTGTTGACCACCACGTTTTCCGCGCTGACGGTCACACGGCCCCGGTCGGGCATCGCCTGGACGGCATTGAGGATGACGTTGTGCAACGCCTGGGTCAGCTGCCCCGCATCCGCTTTCACCGGATGCAGGGCAGCGGCGATACGGTTTATGCAGCGCGCCGCCGAACCGCGCAGGGTGAAGGACACCGACTCCTCGATCAGGGCACCGATATTCACCGTTTTTTTGACCGGCATCCCGCCCCGGGAGAAGGTAAGCAGTTGCTGGGTCAGGCGCCGGGCCTGGCCGCAGGCCCGCTCCGAATCGGCCAGCGCCCGGCCCAGTTCGCTCTGAGGATCGATGTCGATTCTCGCAAAAGAGATATTGCCCAGCAGCACTGTAAGAATGTTGTTGAAGTCATGGGCGATCCCTCCGGCGAGCAGCCCCACGGAGTCGAGCTTCTGCGCCTTGAGCAGCTCCTCTTCCATGCGTTTTCGCTCGGAGATATTGCGCAGGGTACCGTAGATCCGATCCGGACGGCCCACACGATCAAAGTCCAACCGGGACGTGATCTCACAGGGCACGTGCTGGCCGTCGGCGTCCTTGAGCAGCAGTTCGAAGTCATTGACCACGCCCTGCTCCTCCAGTATTTCCAGCAGCTGTTCACGGACCGTCGGATCGGCATAGAGATCGTAGACCGAGCTGCCGAGAAGGTCATCCCGGCGATAGCCGGCCACCCGTTCGATCGACGGGCTGACTTCGAGGATCGTCCCGTCCACAGCGCAGGCATAGTAGATGTCCTGGATGTTTTCGAACAGGTTGCGGTATCGTTCCTCGCTGGCGCTCAACCGTTTCCCGGCCTCCTCCAGTTCGTCCACCGTCAACGTGAGCTGGCGGTTTTTTTCCACGATGGTCTGCTGCGAAGCGCGCTGCATGAACTTGAAAATGTAGCCGAGAGCCAGGGCGGTGAACATGGTGGGCAGAAACCGATGTGCCATTTCCGTCGGATAGGTCGTGTGGAGCAGCGGAAACCCGGGAACAAAGAGCACCAACGCCGAGTAGAGAAAAAAGGCCAGCGTGACCCAGGTTCCGGTCTGCACGCCGAGCAGGATGATCATCGTCCCCGGAAGGGTGTAGAGCCACATGAAACCGGTGTTTCCGCTGCCCCCGGTGCTCATCAGGTAGGCGAACCCGATCCAGAGCACAACCGAAGCGACCCAACTGGCCACCTGGTGGTTTTCCGTCAACCTGAGGTAGAAAAAATTGCCCAGCACGAGTCCCCCCAGGGCGAGGGTGAGCCAGCCCAACGGCTGTATGCCTGACACGGTGTCGTAAATCCCGAAGCCGACGAGGCAGGCACCGGCGATAATGCCGATGGTGTTGACGAGCAGGAAACGGAGGAAGACCCCGGTATCGTCGTGATACCTGTCGTGGGTGCCGCTGGTCATGATGTCCATGCCCAGCAGTCTCAGTTTTCGCATCAGCGTGCCCATGGGGCGTGCCGCGCCGCGCTAAACGCTGACCGGATTCCTGGCAGATCGGCGGTGCAGCCGTCCCGCGGCGTCGCTCCGGAAAGCGTCCCCCTGGTTCACCTGACGTATCGACAAAAGAGCAGCGGTTGATGAGTGTCGTGTCCCGGGCTGTACCACCCCTCCCCGTTCAAACCGCCCGTTTGGGGCCCGCCGGTGGATCGGTTACAATCCTGGGGAACTTGACAAGCAGCCCGCCCGGCACACCTCCGGAGCGATCGAGTGCTTGCGATTGTACAGGACGGATTGCGATGCTTGGCAGCACCCTGGTGGTCATTCCCACCTACGAGGAGCGCGAGAACATCGGCCCGATGATTGAGGATGTCCTGCGCCACGCACCGGACGCGGACCTGCTGGTGGTGGACGACGACTCCCCGGACCGAACCTGGGCCCTCGTGGAGGAACGGGCCGCCGCGGACCCCCGGCTCCACCTGATCCGCCGTCGTGACCAGAGGGGCCTGGGCACAGCCTATGTCACCGGCTTTCGTTTCGCCCTGGAGCGGGGTTACCATACCGTGGTGGGTATGGACGCCGATTTCTCGCACGACCCCAGGGAAATCCCCCGACTGGTGGCGGCAACGGAGCAGTTCGACCTGGTGCAGGGTTCGCGCTACATCGGCGGCGTGCGGGTCCTCGACTGGCCGCTCCGCCGTCTGGTGCTCAGCACCTGGGCCAATTTCTACGCCCGACTGGTCACCGGGCTGCCCCTCCGCGACATCACCAGCGGCTACCGCTGCTACCGTCGCGAAGTGCTGGAGGCCATCGATCTCGGCGGTATCCGCTCCAACGGCTACGTCTTCCTCATCGAGATGAGTTTCAAGGCCTGGTGCCGGGGCTTCAGCCTCGGTGAGGTGCCCATCGTCTTCCAGGAGCGGCGAGAGGGCCAGTCAAAGATCTCCAAGTCGATTATCTGGGAGTCGATCTGGGTCGTCTTCAAGCTGCGACTGCTCAAGATCCTGGGCCGGCTGTAGCGCAAAACGCCCGCAGTGTTTCGCGAATCCGGTCGAGGGATGCACCGAAGCAGTAGAGCGCGGCAGAACCGGCCAGCACGACGTCGAATTGTGTGCCGCCAACCTCACCGCCGAGCAGCGCCACCTCGTCCAGTACGGCCAGTTCGGTGCGCTCGCCCCGGTCGATGACCACCACGCTGCCGTTTTCCACGGTCACCGCCCGGCCGCCTTCAGCGGCATGCCCGGCCATCGCGGCGTTTTCCGGGTCGCGGGAAAAAAGAACGGGCGTACTGTAGAGCCGCTGGCGCATCTCGAGGATCAGGTCGTCATCAGCGTTGAGCACGGTCCAACCGTCCTTGTGGACCTGCTCCGCCACCACCGAGTGGGCGTAGGCGATGTCCTCCATGATCGGGGCCTCGTCATAGAGCTTGCCCTCGTCACGGATGTTGAGCACCACGGCGATGTCGGCAAAACGGTAGCCCAGGCCCCGGTCGAGGATTGTTTCCAGCGGTATTTCCAGCAGGGTGCAGTCCACGGTGGGATCGCGCAGGGTCATCGCCGCACTCTCGAAACCGGTCATCTCCCCGCGGATCAGCACCTCTTCCCCCACCATCAGGCCACGTGACGTGGCCCGCCCGACACGGTACCCGGTGTTGGCCAGACAGTGGTTGACCAGGTCCACGGTGGTGGTCTTGCCATCGGTGCCGGTCACCGCCACCACCGGCACCCGGCTGTGGTGCCCGGGGGGGAAGAGCATGTCGACGAAGGGGTCAACCACGTCTCGCGGGGTACCACTCAGCGGGTTGAGGTGCATGCGGAAATCAGGAGCCGCCCCCACCTCGATCACCACGCCGCCGCTGTCGAGAATCGAGTGCTCCAGCGAGGGCGCCAGCACGTCCACCCCCGCCGCATCCAGGCCCAGGGCCCGGGCTGCCCGTTCAGCGAGCATGCGGTTCACCGGGTGGACGGTATCGGTGACATCATGACTCGCTCCGCCGAGCCGCAGGTTTCCCGAAACCTTGAGTTGACAGGACTCGCCGGCGGGAAGCACCGACCCGGGATCGAGCCCGCGCAGAGCGAGAAGCCGTATGGCCTCCTCGTCGATCTCCACCAGGCTCAGGGTCGACTTGTCGCCCACGCCGCGGAGCGGGTCGCGATTCAGCGCCTCCACCAGCTGCGCCACCGTGAGGACCCCGTCGCCGGTGACCGACGGCGGCACGAGCCGGGCCGCGGCGACGAATCGCCCGCCGATGACCAGCAGACGATAGCTTTCCCCAGCCACCATCGGCTGAACCACCACCGCATCGTCGAAGCCCAACGCGCAGGATATGGCCTCGTTCACCGCCCCCGGTGAATCGACACCGAGGGTGATCCCCCGACCCAGATGCCCGGTGCACGGCTTGACCGCCAGCGGCACCCCCAGTTCCTGCCGGAATGCCTCGGCAACGGCCGGGTCCGCGGTGCGCAGGGCGGGTGGAACGGGAACCCCGGCCTCGGCGAGCATGCGGTTGGTGAGGAACTTGTCGTCGGCGGTCTCCACCGCCAGCACGCTGGTGTCCGAGGTGATCGTGGCCCGAATCCGTTTCTGGTAGCGGCCTGTTCCAAGCTGCACGAGATTGTAGCGGTCGAGCCGATACCAGGGGATGCCCCGTGCCTCGGCCCGTGCCACCACCGCCGCGGTGCTCGGGCCGAGCAGGCGCTCTTCGCGAATGTGCACCAGGTCTTCGAGCACAGGCTCGACGTCGAAAGGCCGGCCTTCGAGGATGGCGTTGACCAGGTTGAGGGCGGCGTGGGCCGTGTAAAGCCCCACCTCCTCGTCGAGAAAGCGGAAGATCACGTTGTACACGCCCTGGGTGGCCGTGCTGCGCGTCTTGCCGTAGCCGGCGTCCATGCCGGCCAGGGTCTGCAGCTCGATGGCCACGTGCTCGGTGACGTGGCCCAGCAGCGTGCCCTCGGCCACCCGCTGCAGAAATCCGCCGGGCTGACCCACCGAGCAGTGGTGCTCTTCCAGCGAGGGCACGAGGGATTTCAGGCGCTCGAGGAAGCCGTGGATCGACGAGGTGAACACCTCGTCGAAGCAACCGAGATCGAGGCGCAGGGCGATCACTGGCCCGGCGCTGAAATAATTGGGCCCGCCGAGGACCTTGATACCCAGGGCCTTGAGCGGTCCTTCATCCAGCGCGCACTGGGGCAACGCCTCGCTCACCGCAGCTCCTTCAGGCTTCGTAACTGCCCTTTTTCAGGGGTGTGGCGTCCCGGACCATCATCTCACCCCGGGCCACCATGTGGTAGACGCGGAACTCGCCGTCGAGGAGCACCAGGTCGGCGTCGGCACCGGGGGCCACCACGCCCTTGCCGGGAAGCTTGAAGATCTTCGCCGGATTGCTGCTGATCACCTGCAACGCCTTGTCCAGGCCGAGCTTTTCCTCCAGTACCGCGTCACGCAATTCGTCGAGCAGCGATTTCGGCCTGCCCATCTCCAGCTTGACCAGGTTGCCGGCATCGTCGAAGTCGGGCAGCGAACCGCAGCCGTCCGAAGTCATGGTGATGTGCTCCAGCGGCACCCCGGCGGCGAGCAGCTCAACAATGGCCTTGGAAGGCTTCGTCTCGTACTCGGGGAAGAAGGGCCAGGAACTGGCGGTGATGTCGACGTAGCCCTCCTTGCCATAGGTCTTGGCGTCCTCGAAGATGTAGTCGTTGCGGTTGCAGTGGGTGGGCAGGAACTGCGTGTACTTCAGTTCGCTGCGCGCCACCACCTCGTGGAGGATCTGGAAGGGATTCTTCGCGTCGCCCATGTGGAAGTTGACAATGCCGCCCTTGCCGCCGAGCATGCCGCCCACCCGGGCATGGGCCACCAGCTTGATCAGTTCCTCCACCGTGGGTCCCGAGCTGCGGTGGTCGGCGATGGCGATCTCACCGGCGCCGATCACCTCATCGATCATGGCGATATCTTGGCCCACGTCGCCGAGGATCGTCGGTGTGGGTACCTGGTAGGCGCCGGTGAGCATCCAGGAGGAGACGCCCTCGGCCCGCAGCGCCTTGGTCTTCATCAGCACGCTCTCCACCGAACGGGTCAGTCCGTCGGTGCCCAGGCAGCCGATCACCGTGGTCACCCCGGCTTCCAGCAGGTAGGAGAGCGGCATCTCCGGGGTGCGGGTGGCCGGACCGCCTTCGCCGCCGGCACCGGCGGTGTGCACGTGTCCATCAATAAAGCCGGGGACCATCTTCAGCCCGATGGCGGAGATCACCTCCACCGCCACGCCGGACGGTTCGCCGATGCTGTCGGCCACCGCCGCCACCGTGCCGCCGGCCACCAGCACATCCTTCGTGCCCAGGTGCTCCGGCGCGTAAAGTTCACACTCCTTGAACAGGATCATCTCCACCTCCGTCACGGGCCACGGCCCTCAACGTTCAATCGTATTTCCGCAGGAGCTCTTCAGCGACCTGGCCCACCAGGTCGAGCAGCGCCGCATCCCGGCCACCGGCCCCGCTCAGGCCCGCCGCCGCCACCTCCTCGCCGTCGCGGGTCATCACCGCACGGCCGTCGTCGACTTCGATCAACCAGCCGCCGGGCAGCAGGTCACGCTTGAGCACGGCCTCCGACCCTATCGGATCCTCGAGAATCACCAGGTCGGCGCCCTGGTGCACCATGCCGTAATCATCGATCTGCTCAGCGGTGTGGCTGAACAGCGCCGCGTCGAGTTTCGGATTGCGCAGCACCAGTTTCACGTTGTCGTCGTGGTGCTGGTTCCGGTGAAAGAAGTCGCCGTTGAAATGGATACCGTCGGCGGTGAGTGCGCCGAACTCGATTCCCGGCCGCACCCCGGCGAGCACCGTGCCGATCATGCCGGCCAGTTCCGTGCCGATGCGGTTCCCGGCGATGATCGGCACCCGTTCACGACCCGGCTCGGGGAAATGCGCCTCCATGATCCGGCCCGGAACGTCAATGGAATCACCGATGGCCGGGGCGAGATGCATGAACACGCCGGGGCCGGCATTGATCTCGATGATGCCGAAACCGCCCTCGTCCCAGGGCCTGGAGATGTCCTCGGCGAGGATGTCGATGCCGATGACGCCCACTTCGAGATACGTGGCGATGTCCTCCACCATCTTGATGTTTTTGGGGTGCATCCGTTCGGTGACGTTGATCGACACACCGCCGGCCGAGACGTTGGCCACCCGGCGCAGAAAGATCCGCTGTCCCTTCTCCGGCACCGCATCGAGGGTCAGGTCCTGCAACTCGAGGAATTCCCGCAGGTCGTCATCCACCTTGATCTTGCACAGCGGCGAGCGGGCATTGTCCAGGCGGGCCACGGTGTCATTCTCCACCGCAATCAGCTCGCCGATGGTGGAGGTGCCGTTGCCGACGACATAGGCCGGCACACGCTCCAGCGCGGCGACGAATTTGCCGTTGACGGTGAGCAGCCGGTGGTCGGTGCCGTAGATCTCCTTCTCCACGATGGCCCCGTCAAAGGAGACACCCTCCTCCCGGCAGGATTCGATGATGCGGCCGAAGGCGGTGCGCACCTCGGCGTCGGATCTGATGCCGGTGGTCACCCCCTGGCCCTTGTGCCCGGCCAGCGGTTTGACCACCACCGGATAGCCCTGCTCGTGGGCCTCGGCCACCGCGTCGTCAGCGGTGAACGTGTTGCGCCCGCTGGGGGTGGGAAACCCGCACATGAGCAGGAAATCCTTGACCATGTCCTTGAAGGTGGTGAACTCGGTGTCCTTGATCGAGTCGGTGTGGAACGTGGTGGAGCGGCCGCGCACATGTCGCTTGCCGTAACCCCACATGAAGACGTTCTCCTCGTAGAGGAAGAGCACCGGGATGTTGCGCTTGAGACCCGCCTCGATCAACGAGTAGATCGTGGGGCCGCCGAACAGGGTGGCGTCGAATTCCTCCTGCAACCTGGCGAACCTGCCGTCGAAATCGAACGCCCCATTGTCATTCAACGACCTCAGCCAGTCAGCGACCAAATCGGCGCATTTTCGTGAAACCCGGTTGTCCAGGTATTCCACCGCCACCAGCACGTCGTCCCCCTCTCCGCGCACCGCGCAGTTGTTGACGTAGAGGTCGATGTCCATCTTCAATACCTGGACCAGCACCTGGGCGTAGAGTTCGGCCACCCGGTCGGGGTAGGTCTCCTCGAGGGCCGGGAAGCGGGCCAGCACCGCGTCGCGGTAGTGATCCGCTTCAGGCCCTTGCGGATCGAGCAGCAGGTTGATCACCAGCGCCGAACGATCGAGAAAGGAATTTGGACCGATGAAGTTCTGGAAGGAATGCACCGTGAAATCCTGCATGGGGGTTCTCCTTTTCACGATTTCACCACGGACCACCTTCTGGTGTTGAAACGGATTCCAGCGGAGAGCAGCCCGAGCTGAAGCCCCTCGAGAGAGATCGGTTCATCAAGCGCTTTCGATTTGTAATCGCTGAAGCGCAGCTTCTGGGAATTGAGCACGATCACCGTACCGCGACCCACCACCTCGCCGATGCCCCCCGGCCCGATGATCATCGCCGTGTCCTCGCTGAGGCCGATACCGCGGTCATTGCGGCTGGAGACGAGGAACTGGGCCAGCCGGCCGATGCGGTTGCGGTGGACGAAGTGCGTATCGATGGTGATACCGCGGATGAAACCGAAGCCCCGGCTGTGGCGCACCCGCCCCTTGTGCAGCCCCTTGAGCTGGCCGTCGTAGAGCATCGGGTCGCTGGCCGCAGCCGCGCCGGCACTGCTGCCGGCCACGGTGGCCCCCCGGCGCAGCGCCCGGCGGGTTTCTTCGATCACCCGGCTGCCCCAGAGCAGCCGCACCAGCCGCACCTGGTCCCCGCCGGTGAAGAAAACGAGGTCCGACCCGGCCACGCATTCCGCGTGACGATCCCGGTCAGCCTCCCAGCGCCGCCTGATGTCCAGGGTGTGCACGGTGCGCAGGCCCAACGACCGGAAAGCCCGTGCGTACTGCCGGGCGAGGTCGGGCGCCTGCCGACTGGCGCTGGGGATGATCGACACGGTACGCGCGTTGTTCAGCTCCACGGTGCGCCGGAGCACTTCCTTGCGCCCCGTGCGGTCCTCGGCGCCACCGATGAGTACAAGGTATCCCCGCCTGACCCTCGATTTCTCCCTCTGTCTCACGATGTCACCGGACCGGTTGGCCGCTTTCGGGGAAGCGGCGGCTAAGCCATATATCTTTCTAGTAATTAGGGCAAAAATATTAGCATGGGGCCAGGTTGCGGTCAACAGGCCCGTCGGAGCGCTGCCGGATCCCGGGAATCAATGAACGGGGATTCGTCAGCGGGGAGGCGAGGTGTTGCCGGCTCGACGATTCCTGCTATGCTTCCCCCTTCATCACATCGCCGCTCCACGGCGGCGCGGACATGCAGTGGAGGACCGCCGGACAATGGCATCGAGGAATAGCGGTACCGGGCTGATCCGTATCCGGGGAGCCGTGCAGCACAACCTGCGCCGCGCGGACGTAGACATCCCCCTGCGCCGTATTACCGTGATCTCCGGGGTCAGCGGCTCGGGCAAGTCCACCCTGGCCTTCGACACGCTCTATGCCGAAGGGCAGCGGCGCTATGTGGAAACGTTCTCTCCCTATGCCCGCCAATTTCTCGACCGGATGACACCGCCGGCGGTCAAGAAAATCACCAGCATCCCACCGGCCATCGCCATCCAGGGCGGGGACCCGCTCCGCAGTTCGCGGTCCACGGTGGGGACGATGACCGAGTTGCAGGACCACCTCAAACTCCTCTACGCCCGCGGCGCCACCCTGCACTGCCGCGGCTGCGGCAGCCCGGTGCAGCCCGACACGCCGGCGTCCATCGCCGACGGACTGCTCCAGGAGGTGCCGGGGGAAAAGGCGGTGGTGACCATGCCGCTCAGCGTGCCCCGCAGGCTGCCGGCAAAGGACGTTCGCCGCGCCCTGCAGAGCCAGGGATTGCTGCGCGTGCTGGCCAACGGCCGAGTGGCAGGGTTGGAGGAGATCACCGACAACCGCAAGGGCAAGGTCATCGACGTGGTGCTCGACCGGCTGGTCATCGATCCCGGGGAACGGGGGCGCATGTGCGACTCGCTGGAAAAGGCCCTGGAGATGGGCCGCGGCAAGGCCCTGGTCTTCCTCCCCGGGAAACAGCGCCGGTTGCCGTTCTCCACCGGCCGGCACTGCGCCACATGCGATATTTCCTACGATCCCCCCACGGCAAACCTCTTTTCCTTCAACGACCCGGTGGGCGCCTGCCCCGAGTGCAAGGGGTTCGGCCGGATCATCGATATCGATCCCGACCTGGTGATCCCCGACCAGCGCAAGACCATCAGCCAGGGGCCGGTGAAACCATGGGCCACAGGCTCGTTCACCGAAGGCCAGGATGAGCTTGTGGATTTCTGCCGCCGACAAGGCGTCCCCCTTGACGTGCCCTGGAAACGGCTGGACCGGGAGGCGCGCCGCTCGATCTGGGAGGGCACGGGAAGCTTCCCCGGGGTGCTCGGCTATTTCCGCTGGCTGGAGACCAAGTCGTACAAGATGCACGTGCGGGTCAAGCTCTCCCGCTACCGTCTCTACCGACCCTGCCCGGTCTGCGGCGGCTCCCGACTGCGCCCCGAGGCCCTGCTCTACCGCCTTGGCGGTCTCACGCTCGCCGACTTCAACGCCCTGCCCGCCGAGGGTTCGCTGGGCTGGCTGAGGCACATCACTGACGAACTGCCCGGCGATGCGGGCACGCGGATGATTCTGGGCGAGGTGCGCAGCCGCCTCGACTACCTCTGCCGGGTCGGGCTGGGCTATATCACCCTTGAGCGCCAGTCACGCACCCTTTCCGGCGGCGAAGTGGAGCGGATCGGTCTGACCACCGCCCTGGGCACGGCACTGGTCAACACGCTCTTCGTGCTCGACGAGCCGAGTATCGGCCTGCACCCGAGGGACGTGGGCCGGCTGGTCAACGTGCTGCAGGGCCTTCGTGACGCGGGAAACACCGTGGTGGTGGTTGAGCACGACCCGGAAATGATGCGGGCCGCGGATTACGCGGTGGATTTGGGTCCCGGCGCCGGCGAGCGGGGCGGCCGTGTGGTCTACCAGGGGCCGGCATCCGGGCTGGCAGGGTGCGTCGACTCGCACACCGGCCGCTACCTCGCCGGAAGCGAACGCATCACCCCGCCTGAGAAGCGGCGGCATCCGGTGCGGGGCCGCAGCGTCAAGCTGCTCGGGGCCAAACACCACAACCTGAAGAGGGTGGATGCCGAATTCCATCTCGGGCTGCTCACCTGTGTCACCGGCGTCTCCGGTTCGGGCAAGAGCACCCTGGTCGAGGACGTCTTCTACCGCACCCTGCGCCGCGAGCTGGGTCTGCCCCAACTGCCCCACGGCGCACCGGGCCATTGCAGGGGAATCCGTGGTACCGGACGCATCTCCGACGTCGTGCTGGTGGACCAGGCGCCTGTGGGTTCGAGCCCGAGGGCCAACGCCGCCACCTACCTCAAGGCCTTCGCGCCGATCCGCGCCGCCTTCGCCGCCACCGAACTGGCCGAGCGCCGGGGTTTCGACGCTGGCACCTTCTCCTTCAATGTCGATGACGGCCGCTGCCCCACCTGCCGCGGGAGCGGTCACGAGAAAGTGGAGATGCAATTCCTCTCCGATATCTACCTCCCCTGCCCCGAGTGCGGGGGCAGCCGCTACAAGGAGGAGGTGCTCGAAGTGCGGCTGCGGGGACACAATATCGCCGACGTTCTGGCCATGACCGCCGAAGAGGCCTCGACCTTCTTCGGCGGCAAGGTTCGCGAAGCGCTGTCCCCCATGGTCACCGTGGGCCTCGGCTACCTCCGGCTGGGCCAGCCGCTTTCCACCCTCTCCGGCGGAGAGGCCCAGCGGGTCAAGCTGGCCGCACAGATGGTTCCCGCGGCCCGGCCTTCGGGCAAGCCAGTGCTCTTCCTCTTCGACGAACCGACCACCGGGCTGCACCCCGCCGACACGGCCCAGTTGCTGCGGGCCTGGGAACCGCTGCTGGCCGCAGGTCACGGCCTGGTGGTCATCGAGCACAATCTCGATGTGATCGCCGCCGCCGACAGGATCATCGACCTCGGCCCGGAGGGGGGCGAACTCGGGGGCCGGGTTGTGGCCGAGGGGACACCGGAAGAAGTGGCGGCCTGCGCCGACTCGCACACCGGGCGCTACCTGGCCCGTCACCTGGCCGCGTTCAACGGGCCTTTCGCGACATCGATGGTGGCCGAAGCGGCACCGGCCGGCAAGCGGCGAAAGCCCCGTTCGGGCGGCGAGCCCAGAGCCGCGGATGAAGCTCGTGCGGTGCAGATTCGCGGGGCACGACAGCACAACCTGTGCGGCATCGACGTGGACGTGCCGCTGAACCGGTTCGTGGCCGTAACCGGGGTTTCGGGCTCGGGCAAGTCGAGTCTGGCCTTCGACGTGCTCTTTGCCGAGGGGCAGCGTCGCTACCTCGATTCGCTTTCGACCTACGTCCGCCAGTACGTGCAGCCGCTCAGCCGCCCCGACGTGGACCGTATCAGCGGCATCCCTCCGGCGGTGGCCATCGAGCAGCGAACCAGCCGGGGGGGCCGCCGCTCCACCGTGGCCACCCTGACCGAAATCTACCCCTACCTGCGCCTGCTCTGGACCCGCCTGGGCACACAGCATTGCCCGGCCTGCGGCGATCCCATCGGCGCCCGGCACCGTTCGGCAGTGGCCTCGGCGATCACCCGTGAATACCGCGGGCGGCGAGTGGAAATCCACGCACCGCTGGTCCGGGCCCGCAAGGGCTACCACCGCGAGGTGGCCCGCTGGGCCGCGCGCAAGGGCATCGAGACCCTGCGCGTCGACGGTGAGGCGGTGCTCTCCCGCCAATTCCCCGACCTGGCGAGGTTCCGGGAGCACGACGTGGATGCGCTGCTCGGCGCCTTTTCCATCCCGAATTCCGGGCGCCGCGTCCCCGAAGGACTGCGGGAGGCCGTAGACCGGGCGCTCCAGGTGGGCGACGGCCAGCTCAGCGTCGCCGAGGCCGGGAGCCCGGAGCCGGGTGAGGTGATCAGCACCCGCCGAAGCTGCCCCTCATGCTCCCGCGGGTTCCCCGAACCCGACCCGAGGATGTTCTCCTTCCACAGTCCGCTGGGCCACTGCACGACCTGCCGGGGAAGCGGGGTCAAGGGATTGCCGGAAGAGGAGAAGAACGGACAGGGTCGCCGCCCGGCCGTGCACGAACCTTGCCCGGCCTGCCACGGCCGGCGGCTCAATCCGACGGCCCTGGGGGTCACCGTCGGGGGCCGGTCCATCGCCGATTTCACGGCACTCTCCGTGGTGCAGGCCATGGAAACGCTGAACCAGGGCCTGGGCCTCGACCGGCGACAGCTTCGCGTGGGCCGAGTGATCATCGACGAAACGGCTTCCCGCCTTTCCTTTCTCCGCGAGGTGGGGCTCGACTACCTCAGCCTCGACCGGTCGGCGGACACACTTTCCACCGGTGAGGCCCAGCGCATCCGGCTGGCCGCCCAGCTCGGCTCGAACCTGCGCGGCGTGCTCTACGTGCTCGACGAACCGACCATCGGACTGCACCCGCGGGACAACCGCCGGCTCGTGCGCACACTGAAGAAACTCAGGCGCAAGGGCAATACCGTGGTGGTGGTGGAACACGATGAACTGACGATCCGCAGCGCGGACCACGTGATCGACCTCGGCCCGGGGGCCGGAGCGGGGGGAGGCAAACTGGTGGTTACCGGCCGACCGGCGGAGATCGCCCGCGATCAGCGCTCGGTCACCGGCCGCTGGCTGCGGCAGGGCCGGGCTGTTCGCCGCGACACCGCCGCCAGGTCACCGCGCAGGCCCTTGGGCTGGATCGGTGTCGAAGGTGCCGCCGAACACAATCTCAAGGAGATCGACGTGACCTTTCCCACCGGAGTGGTCACCTGCGTCACCGGTGTTTCCGGCTCGGGCAAGAGCACCCTGGTCCGTGATGTGCTTTACCGGCACGTGCGCCAGGCACTTTCCAAAGGGCACCGCCACAGCCGACGGATCGCCCCCGGGCGCTGCCGCGCTGTGACCGGGACCGAGCAGGTAACGCGGGCGGTGGAAGTGGACCAATCGCCCATCGGCCGTACGCCGCGCTCCGTGCCGGCCACCTACGTGGGGTTCTACGACCGCATCCGGAGACTCTTCGCCGGTCTGCCCGAATCCCGACTTCGCGGCTATGGTCCGGGCCGCTTCTCCTTCAATACCCGGCAGGGCCGCTGCCCGGCCTGCGACGGACAGGGCCGGCTGCGGGCGGCAATGAATTTTCTGCCCGACGTCTTCATCGACTGCGCCACCTGCGGCGGCCGCCGTTTCGAGCCCGAGACCCTGGAAGTGCGCTTCCGCGGACGCAGCATCGCCGGTGTCCTGGAGATGACCGTTGCCGAAGCCAGTGAACTCTTCTCCGAGATCCCGGCAATCCGCAATCCGCTGGAGTTCCTCGAGGAGATCGGTCTCGGCTACCTGCCCCTGGGCCAGCCCAGCCCCACGCTTTCCGGTGGCGAAGCCCAGCGGATCAAGCTGGCCGCCGAACTGGCCGCAGCCGGGGCTGCCGGCTCGCACACGCTCTACATCCTCGAGGAACCCACCACCGGGCTCCACACCGGCGACGTGGCCCGGCTGGCCACGGTTCTCGATCGGCTGGCCGACGCCGGCAGCACGGTGGTGGTCATCGAGCACAACCTCGACCTCGTGGCCCGTGCGGACCACGTGATCGACCTCGGCCCCGAGGGTGGTGATGCCGGCGGCCGGCTGGTGGCCATGGGCACGCCCCGCGAACTCGCATCCACGCCCGACCGCTCCCACACCTGCCGCGAGCTCGCCGAATACTTCGGCACCACAGATAATTAGTGACAGGAACTAATTTAAATCATCAGGATTTCACAGACAGGGACTTGCCAACACCGGGGGGCTGGGCTAGGCTCTTCGGCAGGAGGAACGACGATGCCCAAGAGAGCTCCGATCGCCCTGCTGCTGTTCGCCCTGATCATCCCCATCTCCTGCGGAACGCCCGACGAGCCAACGGCTCCCGTGGAAACGGCCGCTGATCTGGATCCAGCCGGTATCCGCCTGGTGGTGGTGATGGTGGTGGACCAGTGTGCCGCCGAATATCTCGACCGTTTTGCCCCGCTCTTCGTCGGCGGCATCGACCGGCTGCGCCGCCAGGGTGTTTCATTCGTCGAAGCGCACCATGAGCACGCCATTACCGCCACGGCGGTGGGCCATGCCACACTGTCCACCGGCTGCTTCCCCTCCCGGCACGGCATCGTGGGCAATGACTGGTACGACCAGGAAACAGGTGATCGGATTTATGCCGTGGACGATGAAGCGTTCGACAAGTCACCGAGAAACATGCTGTCACCGGCGCTGGGTGACTGGCTGAAGGCGGCCAACCCGAACTCGAAGGTCTTTGCCGCCAGCGGCAAGGACCGTGCGGCAATCATGATGGGCGGCCTGGAAGCCGACGGGGCCTTCTGGTATCACAAAAAGACCGGCACCTACCGCACTTCGGACTATTTCTACGCCGAGGGCGAACCCGAATGGGTCGACGGATTCAACCACCGCAAGCTGCTGCACCGCCACTTCGGCGAAGCATGGCAGCCCCTGTCGGTCTCCCCGCTCCAGTTGGAAGAGGCCGGCATCGAGGATATCGACTTCGGCCCGCTGCACACCGGCTTCCCCCACGTCTTCGGTGTCACATCCCCCGCGCCGGAACGCTGGTTTTACGAGGATTCGGCAGCCTCTCCGTGGAACGATGAGCTGCTGGCCCTCTTCGCCCGGCGGCTCATCGAAGCCGAGGACCTGGGCATGGACGGCGCACCGGACCTCTTGATGCTCTCCTTTTCCGCCCTCGACTGGGTGGGCCATGACTACGGCCCGAACAGCCGCGAAGTGCTCGACACGCTGATGCGTCTCGACCGGCAGCTCGGCGACTTCTTCAGCTTCCTCGACGACCGGGTGGGGTTGGACCACACCCTGCTGGTCTTCACCGGTGACCACGGGGTGGCGCCAGTCACCGAATATCTGCAGGCCCGGGGGCAAACAGCCGCAAGGGCCTCGGACACCGACGTACTCTGCTTCCACCAGGCCGAACGGTTGCTCGACGAACGCTACGGCGAACAGGACTGGTTCCGTCCCGGGCCGTTCCTGGACCAGGCGGCCGTGGATGCCAGTGGCGTCTCCCGAGAAGAACTGGAGCAGACCACCGCCGCCATCCTCACCGAGTGCCCCGGCGTGGAGCGGATCTGGACCCGCAACGACCTGCTCTCCGGTGATTTTGACGACGAGCCGTTGTTCACCTTGTATCGCAACAACTACCTCGACGGCCGCAGCCCCGAGTTCATGGTGCAGTTCGAAGAAACCTTCAACCGCACCCGCTGGTCGGCCACGACCCACGGTTCGGCTCACCGCCACGACACCCACGTACCGTTGATCCTGCTTGCACCGAGCCTCCCTGCTGGCCAGGTCTACGGCCGCGTGGCCACCGCCGACATGGCGCCCACCATAGCCGCCATCGTGGGGTTCGCCCCCCCCGACGCCCTGGACGGCCGCTCCCTGGTCCCTGACCTTGACGACGTGCGGATGATGCTCGACGAGCAGGAGGTGGTGGCCCTGGAGCCTGTGGCCCTGCTCAACGAGAGCACGGCCGACGAAGGAGAGCGGACGGCACCGTAAGGCTTCTCGTCAACCGGTCCCTGCCCTGTCCGGCTCAAAGCAGTGAAACGAGCCAGCCGCCCACACCAGTGAGCAGCACCACCAGCCACGGTGGCGTCTTCCAAAGCGTCAGCAGCGCCAGGGCGAAGAGGGCGAGCACGAAGTCGGCGGCGGAGAGGATCCCGCTGGTCCAGACCGGATTGTAGAACGCCGCGAGCAGCAGGCCCACCACCGCCGCGTTCACCCCGCCCAGTGCCGAACGGACCCAGGTCTTCCCCCGCAGAACATCCCAGAACGGCAGTACGCCCACCACCAGCAGGAACGAAGGGAGAAAGATGCCCAGCAGGCAGATCAGGGCGCCGGTCCAGCCGTCCGGCTCCGGGGCCATCACGGCACCGAGATAGGCAGAAAACGTGAAGAGCGGTCCGGGAACGGCCTGGACCGCACCATAACCGGCAAGAAACAGGTCATTGCTGACCCAGCCGGGACTGACCACCTCCGCCTGAAGCAGGGGAAGCACCACGTGGCCCCCGCCGAAGACCAGTGAACCTGAGCGGAAAAAACTGTCGAAGAGCGCCAGCGCGTGGTGCGGCAGCCAGCGCACGGCCATCGGCAGGCCGACCAGCAGCACCGTGAAGAGTCCCAGGCTGGTCACCGCCGTTCCCCGGCCCACCGAGGGGGAGAGGGACGAGGGCGATGCCGGTGCGTCGAGATCGAGCAGCAGGCGGCCGCAGAGCCCGCCGATGACGATGGCCGCCACCTGGCCCCAAACGCTGGGGCAGAAGAGAACGATCCCGGCCGCGACCACGGCCAGGCTGCCGCGGACACGATCGGGGCAGAGAGACCTGGCCATACCCCAGACGGCCAGGGCCACCACCGCCACCGCTGCCACCTTGAGCCCGTGCAGCCAGCCGGAATGGACCACCGATTCGTCGAGCGTTCCAAGCCCCAGGGCAAAAAGCACCAGGGCCGCCGCCGAAGGCATGGTGAACCCGGTCCAGGCAGCCAGCGCGCCGCGGAGGCCCGCTTGGGAAAGGCCGATGCCCATGCCCACCTGGCTGCTCGCCGGGCCGGGGAGGAACTGGCAGAGGGCCACCAGGTCGGCATACGCGCTCTCGTTCAGCAGCTTGCGCCGGGCGACGAACTCCTCGCGAAAGTAGCCGAGGTGGGCCACGGGACCACCGAAGGAGGTGAGGCCCAGGCGAAGGAATACGAGGAACGTCTTCCCGACGGAAAGCCGATCCGGCTGGCAGCCTTCGCTCATATTGTCTTGTCTGTCCGCCAAGGGTATTCCGTGATATCGCCCTGTGATCAACAACCTCTAACTTTGACCGGCACGCCCACGGCCTGTCAAGCGCAACTCGGGGGGGCGGGGATGCCCGGCCCGCCGTTTGACAGGGTATTGGCTGGCGGCTAGGCTATTCCCGACGTCGCAATCAGGCGGAGCCACCAGCTGCCATCCATCGGTGCCGACATCGTGAAGAAGATGAAAAGGAAGGGAGCGAAGGGGACGGGCGTGCCCGCCTCGCCAGCCCGCCGGCTGGTGCTGCCACCCTGGGGCGTCCTGCTGCTCTTTGCCCTGCTCGGCGCGCTGCTCTACGGCAATACCCTCGAAGCACCCTTCGTCTTCGACGACGAAGCGAGTATCAGGGACAATCAAAACATCCGGCTCACCAGATTCTCCCCCGCCGGCCTGATCACGGCCGCCCGTGACAATCCGGCCCCGCACCGGCCGCTGGCCTACATCAGCTTCGCCCTCAATCACATGGTTCACGGCGACCGGCTGCCCGGATACCACGTGGTGAACATCGCGGTACACGTGCTCACCGGGTTCCTGCTTTACCTGCTGGTGGCCGGCACGCTGGCCCTGCCGCTCTTCCACGGCCGCTTCCATCGCCCCGACCTGCTGGCCCTCTTTGCCGCCCTGTTCTGGTTCGCCAACCCCCTGCAGACCCAGTCGGTGACCTACGTGGTCCAGCGCATGAACAGCATGGCCGTCATGTTCTACCTGTTGGCCATGGTGCTCTACCTCCATGCCCGGCGACGCAGCGAAGAGGGGCTGCCGGCCTGGCCCGGCTTCATCGGCTGTGCCGCTGCCGGCCTGCTGGCCCTGGCGACGAAAGAAATCGCCGCCACCCTGCCGCTGATGATCCTGCTCTACGAGTATTTCTTTATCCAGGACCTGGACCGTGGCTGGCTCAGGCGCGCCCTGCCCTGGATCGCCGTGCTGCTGATCCTTTCAGCGGTCACCGCCCTGGTTTTCCTCGGCCCCAGCCCCATCGCGCGGGTGGCGGACAGCTACGAATTCCGTGACTTCACCATGAGCCAGCGGCTGCTGACCCAGCCGCGCGTGGTGCTCGACTACCTCGGGCTCTTCGCCTTGCCCCTGCCCGCCCGGCTCAACCTCGACCACCAGGTCGAGACCTCCACGGCCCTGCTCAGCCCGCCGTCCACCCTGCCGGCGCTGCTGGCCCTGGTCGGACTGCTGGCCGCCGCTCTGCTCCTGGCCCGCCGGCAGCGGCTGGTCTCCTTCGCCATTCTCTGGTTCCTGGGCAATCTGGCCATCGAGTCATCGGTCATCGCCCTGGAAATGATGTTCGAACACCGCGCGTACCTGCCCACCATGTTCATCCCCCTCGCCCTGCTCGGCCTGCTCTGGCCGCTGATGGAATCACCGCGGCCGCTGGTCATCGGCCTGAGCGTGGTGACCCTGCTGCTCGCCGCAATGACCTGGCAGCGCAACGAGACCTGGTCCGACCCGCTGACCCTCTGGGGTGATGTGGTGCAGAAGTCCCCGACCAAGGTCCGCCCGCTGAACAACCTCAGTGCGTTGCTCATCGACCGCGGCCGGGCGGACGAAGCCCTGCGCTTCGCCGCCAGGGCGATCCACGTCGCCCCGAAGAATGCCGACGCGCACTACAACCACGGCACGGCCTGCCTGCGCGCCGGCCGCCTGGAGGAAGCGGCGCAGAGCCTCGAGCGGTCGCTGGAATTCGACCCCGACAATGCGAGGGCCCACACCAATCTCGGCGGCATCCGTTACCGCCAGGGCAACGTGGACCAGGCCCTGGCCCACTGGGAAGAAGCGCTGCGCATCGACCCCGCCGATCCACTGGCCAACCACAATGCGGCAGTGCAGTACGAAAAACGGGGCGCACCGGACCGGGCCATCATCCACTTCCGCCGCTACCTCGACCAGGAGGGCAGCGACGTCACCACCCGGCTGCGGGTGGCCGCCCTGCTGGAGCGTCAGGGCTGGCCCGCCGATGCCGCAACCGAATACCGCAAGATCCTCGAGCTCTCCCCGAACCACACGGAGGCCCGGGCCCGATTGACCACCATCGAGGAAAGGAGCCGGTAATGGCGAAGAAACTCACGAGAGGAACGAGAGCCGATTTGATCTGCATCGTCATCCTGCTCCTGCTCAACCCGGCCACCTGGTATCTCGGCAAAGGGCCGGAGAACGTCTTCCCCGATTCAGCGGCCTACCTCGCCATGGGCGCCAACCTCTTCTCCAGCGGCCTGGCCTGGCTGCCCTCCTGGGGCCACGTGGACGTGGGGCTCATCCTGCCCCCGCTCTACCCGCTGCTCATCGCCGCGGGAAAACTGTTCACTGGGGACGCCCTGGTTGCGGCACGGCTGCTCAGTACGCTGTTCATGCTGCTCTCCTCTGTGCTCAGCTTCCTCTTCCTGCGCCGTATGAGCCACCGGGCGGTGGCCGTCTGCGCCGTACTGCTGATCCAGCTCAATGCTTCATACCTCTCCCTGGCGCTGACCCCGCTCACCGAACCGCTGTTCATCGCCGCCACGCTGGGCGCCCTGCTGCTCTGGCTGCGGTTGCTCGAAAATCCCCAGCGGTGGGCGCTGCTCTGTCCGCTCCTCGGCGTAGCCACAGCCCTGGCCTACCTCTCACGCCAGGTCGGGCTGGTGGTCGTGGTCTTTTTCATCCTCTTCACCCTGGCCCACGGCCTGGCCGCCATGCGCGGCCGGTGGCAGGAGGCGTTCACCCGCACCCTGCTGGTCGCCGCCGGCGCGGCACTGCTCATCGTGCCCTACGTGCTCGTGGTCAGGGCGCAGACCGGCTACTGGCCCTCAGAGCAGCGCTTCCGCATGGGCGAGTATACGGTCACCGCCACGGACCGGGACGTGGTGCTGGAGGTCGAAGAACTGCGCTCCTGGGAGGCCCCGGATTACGATACGCTCTACGCCAAACGTAGGGCCTGGATGCGACTGATCCCCGACGGCTCGGAAATGGTGGCCTACGTGATGCTCGAGGGAGATGCCGCGGACAGCGAAGCGGCGATTCCGGAATTGCGCCTGCCAAAACAGACCGGCACCCGCTTCGCGGCCAACGTCCGCTTCCTCACCGATATCGTCGGCGTCTTTGTCGCCGGGCTCTTCCTCGTCACCGCCGTGCTGGCCCTGCTCGGCCGCAACCGGCCAAAACCGTTCTTCACCCGTGCCGCACTGCCGCTGCTCATCCTCTTCTACATCCTCTCCATCTCACTGGTCACCGGGCTTGTTGAGCGCTACCTGCTGGTGGTCTTCCCCCTGGTCATATTGCAGATCTTCACCGAGCTCTACGCGTTCATCGGCATGCTCGGCGAAAAACCGGGGATCAAGGGACTGCGCGAGGGGATTCTCGCCCTGATCCTCGCCGGCGGACTGGTGGCCACCCCCGCACTGTACGACGACGTCGAGCTGCGGCCCTGGCTCTCCGAATCGAATGCACCGCTCAACGAATTCCGCCAGTTCACGTCGCCTGAAGACCCGGTGATCAGCATCGTGCCGCAGTTCGCCTACTACATCGGGGGCACGTTCCGCTACCTGCCCAACGACACCCTGGACAAGGTGGCGGCTTACGCCCGTGACACCGGTGTGAAATGGCTCCTCGTCTCCCGGGACCTCGATTCACTGGCCGAGGCGGAGCTCTTCACCGACGCCGGCTGGTTCCGCCAGGGACGCCCGGACCTGACCCACCCCGAGCTGCTGCGCTTCGTGGCTCGCTCGGCCGACGGCGGCGGCTACCTTTTCGAGATTCGGCGCTGAACGAGCAAACTTTCGGCTCACAGGATCGTTGTATATGGGGATATGTTCGTCGTCACGGCGCGGAGCCCAGAGGAAGGAATGAAAATGAATAAAGATGGGGTCAGGTACCATTCATATTCATTTGTTCCTTTAGAGGAGTCCGAAGGACGACACGGCAATTTCCTCTTCACGAGGACCTCATTCCAGGAGCATTTCACCATGCGTAAACGCCTCACGCTGCTCGCCCTGCTGGCCCTGTTCACTGCCGCGGCCTGCACCCAGCAGCCCCCATCACTCTGGTTCGAGGGAGAGACCCTCGACGCCGCCCTCGTACAGGCCAAAGCCGGGGAGAAACTGGTCCTCATCGACTTCTATGCCCCCACGTGAGGCCCCTGCCGATTGCTGGATCAGCAATTCTTCAACGCCCCCGAGTTCAAGGACTACCTCACGTCGACCTTTGTCATGATCCACGCCGACCGCGAAAACGAGCTCGGCAGAAGCCTCTTCGAGAAATTCGCCATCCGCAGCACCCCCACCGTGCTGCTGCTCAATGCTGACGGCGAAGAAGTCGACCGCGTCGTGGGCTACGGCCCGCCCGCCGCCGAATACCGCACCGCACTGGAAAAGGCCTGCACCGGCGACCAGACCCTGCTGGCCCTGCGCACGGCCCACAGGGAGAACCCCGGCGACCTGCTCACCACGGCCCGCCTGGCCCGCAAGTACGAGATCCAGTATCGCGCCGGGGAGATGGCGCCCCTGGTCCAGGCCCTGATCGATGGCGGCGAGGCGTCCGCGGCGATCACACTGCCCTACGGTGAAGACAACGCCGACGTCAGCGCCCTGGAATACGCCGCCTTCATGCAGCTCTTCGAAAAACCGGAGCTGATCCAGAACACCCTCGCTGAATACCCGGAAAGTGTCATGACCGGCACGGCCTATGGCCGACTCGAGCGCCTGATGCGCCGGGAAGCCACCCGCGACGAGTATTTCGGCGTGGCCGAGGCGCTGCTCGAAGACCGCCCGGACGACCCGGCCCTGCTGGCCGCCTTCATCCGGGCCAGCGCCCGCACCGGTCAGCAGACCGAGCGGGCCGTCGAACTGGCCGACCACCTCACCTCGCTCGAATCCTACGAACCGGACAGCCACCTCAATCCCGAGATGGCCCGGCTCTATGTCAAGGCGGGAATGGAGGACAAGGCCCTGGCCGTCTATGGCGAGGCATACATCGCCCCGCACATGGACGATTCCCAGATGCTGAACGGCTACGCCTGGTTCTGGGCCCTGGAGGAAAAGAATCTCGACCACGCCCTTGCCGCGATCACCCGGGCCGTGGAGCTCGACCCGCAGGACGACAACCTGCTCGACACGATGAGCATGGTGCAGTGGATGATGGGCGACCACGAGGCGGCCATCGCCACGGAGGAGAAGGCCCTGGAGATGACCGGCGGCCAAAACA
>Ga0180429_10000490_pt1 | contig 35406 bp, 53 predicted proteins | sample SS_ome_FD_132428 | JGI IMG/M metagenome (GOLD analysis project Ga0180429, IMG submission 132428) | Hypersaline lake sediment archaeal communities from the Salton Sea, California, USA - SS_1_S_1 metaG | ecosystem: Environmental > Aquatic > Non-marine Saline and Alkaline > Hypersaline > Sediment ...
AAAATAAGATCGAGGGCATCGTTATGAAGCGGGCAGACGCTCCATATGCAGAAAATAAGCGATCAGATCGCTGGCTGAAGATCGTGAACTACGAATATACTGACGTTTTGATTACGGGACTGCGTAAGGAAGATAATGCGCTGTTGCTTTCATACATGGACGGCCAGTATGCCGGCGTGATGGAATTTATGCCGTATGGTGAGCGGCGGAAGCTACATGCAGATAGAGTAATCGTTGAGGAAACGGAGAGGTATGCCTATATCGAGCCGATTGGGTGCCGCGTAAAGCACCGGTTCAAGACGAAAAACGGCTTGCTGCGGATCCCGTCGTTCTATGAATGGCGTTGAATGTGTCGGTCATTTATCGTATTCTATTAGTCGGAGGTTGAGGACGAATGGATTACGAAACAAAAGGATACGATACGACGATTATCTACGACTACAAGGAATATCCGGATGTTCATTATGGCCGCTGCGACAACTGTGATTATACGCTGTTTAAAAGCTCGGTGAAGGACGGCGTTTTCCTTCGTGAGTGCCGCAGATGCGGGATGAAGAAGAGTATATAAAAGAAAGGCGCAAATTACGGCGCCCTCTTTTCGTTCATCTACGGCTTCTTCACGTTAAACATCGCAAGCAACGTCTTGTCAGGCGTCTTGGACTGTCGATAAAACACGTTAGGATTAAACGTGTAGCGTTCCGGCTCGCCACCGACCTTTATTCGCGCGACAACGAATTCACCGTCGAATTTCATCTGCTTCAGGCGTCGGCCAAGCGTGTCGGGCGTTACTCCGATCGCTGCCGCAAGCTCTTTTTTATTGAACCAACGAATATACTTCGGATTCTTTTCGAAAGGATTCTCGCAAAGAGCGTTTGTTTCGTAATGAACGAACGGCAGCATTCGGTAGATCAGTCCGATGTCTGTCGCCTTCACTTCGCTGTATACCTTCTTGATCTTCGCGGTATAGAGTTTGACGACGTACTGGCTACCGAAGTTACCTTTGAAATGATAGCGTTCGTTCACCGAATAGGCGCCGCCTTCTTCCCGGATAATATCATGCGCAGTACAGGCGCTCAGGAAATCGTAAAATGTCATGCGCTTTTTCGCGAGCTGTAGAACGGACATCATATCCGCCGTGGTCATCGGAGTTTTGTCGCGGCTGGATTTAACGAGAACACCGTTATAGTCAACGTAGCATTGCAACAGCATCAGATAGCCGCACTGTGCCGTTGTGAGAGCGTTATAGACTTCGTGAATGTTCGGCATATTGGCGTTAGAAAAGTCGCGCCTGTCCGTCGTCTGTTTTTGCTGCTCCCGGAAGGCTTCGTCTTGGTTCCGGTGTCTGAGCGTGTAGTCTGTCGATAGATCTTCGCCTGTTTCTGCGTTTACTACTCGTAATCTTTTCAAAATATCGTCTCCTTTTTCGCAAAATAAAAGAGCGCGGATGTGGCGCCCTCATAACGTATAGACAGCTAAACGGGTAAAAAAGCGGGTTTAATGAGAAATTTTTTCACCGGTTGCGATATCGACCGTAAACTGTCCCGGGGATCTCCCCTTTACGAAATCGTTGTATCGGCTTCTTCGTTCTTTATTTCGCGCCCTGGCCGCCCTATCAACGAATTTTTCCTCGTATGAAGATCGTTTTCTTCGCGTCGGAACTTTGTAATTCCGGCCATCCACTCCATACTCTTCAGCAAGTTTTTCGGAAGCTTCCGACTTGATGCGCTCTTCTCGTTGTGTCTCGCTCATGATCGGGTACTCTTCGCGGGTCATTTTATCCGGATGAGGATTCGTTAGCTCCTCGTAGATAATAAGATTCGCCATACGTTCAAGTTCCGTGGAGTCCGGAGATTTACCGACTGAATCGTGGTATGCTTCCACAAGTGCGTTAATTTCCTTAATACGTTCAATACGATCCAATTCTCCGGCTTTTGTTCGCTGTTGTAATTCCGTAATCATTTCGTGCAATAGCGCTTTATCCATTAATTCGTCCTCCCACCGAGTATCCTTCGTTATGTCCCGCCCAATAGTAGTAAATATCCGCAATCTTCTCCGCAGCGCGGTCTATCGGATCACTTACGTTTTGCTGAGCGATCCCCATCCGTTTTCCCGCTTCTGCTTGCGTCAGATCTTCGAAATATACGAGCCGGATGGCATCGCGCTGCCTATCGGTCAGATTCGCAAGCTCAATCGCGTTGTGCAGATCGAGAAGCACTTCGGCAGCTTCGTATTCTCCGAGTCGTTTGCGGCTGACGAACTTCGGATAATCGGAGAGCAGCGTTTTAACACCCTCCGCATTGTCTAACGCATATGCCGCCTCAAATTCGCGATCCTTTCGGTGAAGATCGATTTTTACTTTTCCGATAACAACCGCCTCCAATTTCGTTGGTTTGTCCTTGCGCCTTAGGAATCGCATTATCAAACAATATAGTTGCGAAAGAATTTTTTCGTTAATAACTTCGTTAACAATTTGCGCATCACTGTTGACTATCGGTAACTATTCCGTCTATACTGAACGTAAATACTTTCGTAAGGAGATTCGTTATGACACTTACGTGGATTTCAAACGACTTTGAGCGCAATACCAAAGCGTATATAACAATCGAAAAGCAACGACGTTTATTTATTTCGGCCGGTGCGCGGCGCGTCATCGGACTGCCTACTGACGGACCGTTTTATTTATCCGTCGCATATGACGCGGCAGAAAAGCGCATTGTTGTTGGCAAACCTGAACTCGTTAACCAGCCGGACGCCAAACCGTTCAAGTTCGATAAACGCGGTAATGTTTCGGCATGGCCGTTCTTGCGTAAGATCGGCATTAATATCGATAAGCTTCCGCAACGATACTATTTGATTGGCGATGGCGAGGCGTCTAAACAACCGTACCTGGCCTATCCGAAAGGCACGTATGCGTTTCAATTAGACGAGTAGCTGTTCCGCAAGCGCTCGCCCTACATACCACGCAACACGAGAAGCGATTCCGTTTCCAACGATCCGATACTGTGCCGATAAGGAGATATCGTCTGGCAGGACGTAAGTATCTGGCGCAGATTGGATTCGAAGGCATTCGCGGACGGTGAAACGGCGAGGTGCTTCGGTCGGATGAATCGGCTGGCCGCTGTTGTGATGCGCTGGAAACGTATTCGACGGTTTATCTAGCGATTGTACGCGATTGGCTTGATCGTAAGTGTATTCGCTTTTTGGCGTCCAATAAGATTTTTCATCGTGGTTAGCGTAAAACAAACCGTAAGGAACTCCTTTGCTCATAACTGCCGGAATAGTTCGCGAAGGCTCACCCATCGTAACCGGACGATTTTTCGCAACTGATGCCGGATTGCGGTCTAAGTATGCGATTTGCTTATCGTTTAGCTGAACTCCCGGCTCCGGCAAATCACCGATAACATCACGCAGTACCTTCGTTTGATAATCGCCTTCTAACGGCTTCGGAAACTCGAAAGTGATTCCGAGGTCTTTTCGTATTCCGACGATGAACACGCGCTCTCGCTTCTGGGCCACTCCGTAGTCCCACGCGCTCAGCACTTTCCAACTAATCTCGTAACCTATTTCGTTAAATCTTTCGATAAGAGCATCGAATGTCGGGCGATGTCTCTTCGTAATAAGCCCCTTCACGTTTTCGAATACGAAGGCTTTCGGTTGCTTGCGCTCAATAATTTCGAGGTAACGGAAGACTAGTTTACCGCGCTCTCCGTTTGCACCTTCGCCTTTACCCGCAACCGAGAAGTCTTGGCACGGAGGTCCACCGAAGATTACGTCTGTGTCCGGCAAGCTATCGATATCAATTTCGTTAATGTCCGCCTGTTCTACGTAATCGCCGAAGTTATGACGGTAAGCTTTGACGGCATTCTTATCGAAGTCCATCGCCTTTACGATGTCGTAGCCGGCCGCTTTGAATCCGATTGCGCCAAGTCCTCCTCCGCAGAACAGTTCGAGTACAGTCAGTCCGTTTGTCGGCAGTTGCGGCGTTAAGTTAAAGTTGCCCATATATTCGCTCCTTTCGATCGGTGTAGTCGGATGTAAATGACACGTAGCTTTCGCCATTACTGATGCGGTAATTGTTAACGCTGGTTCGTTCCAGGACATCTTACGCAAATAGGTCGTTTGTTCACCGCCACTATAGAACGCACCTTTCATAAACGCCCTTTGATCATCTTCCAGGAGATCGCGCCAGTTACCACCATCCGGAATCTTGTGCGCATAGGGTTTCTCATCATTTCGTAACCCGTATCCGTAATGATTCGGAATATTCGTCACTTCAACACCTCCGCCATAATCGCGTCCAGTTTCTCGTACAACTCTTCCGGCTTTCCTGCGTTATCAATTTCGTAATCAACTTCGAAATGATTAACGGCAAGCTCAGTCGGATGCTCCAAGTCGGCAAGATCGAATTGATCGCCGGCTTTTTTGGCGCGTTCAATGCGGAGCTCGGCCGGTGCTGTTATGCGGATGAATACGAATCCTTCGTCCTTCAGCCGCCTGTATTCGTTTGGCTGGCGGCAGTCATCGATGATCACACGATTCTTTAGTGTCGTATTGCCGCAGTCGCAAGGATGTCGTTCGAGATAGGCGGCTATTTTCGGCATGAGAGCGTCGATCCATACGCCCTCTCCGAATGCTTCCCGCGCCCACTGTCCGAACTTTTGATAATGAGCGCGTGGCTTCGGATTTCTCGGAACGTGAGGGAATGCGCGGTGAAATGCGTCCTTTAGTTCGTCGCCGAATGCGAACGGCTGGAAATCGTAGTGAAGCGAAATGTAGGACGCGGCCAACGACTTGCCTGCGCGAAGTGGTGCGGTGAGGGCGATCTTCATTGGCGTTCCCTCATTGCGTTAAGAAGTGCGGCAACCTCTTCGGCGGTGAACAAGCGCATATCTGAGTCGGATTCGAGGTGCGCCACCTTTCCGTCCGTTTCCTTTGCGACATATTTCAGCGCCTCCAATTCTTCGCCGTGCCTCCGGTTGTCTTTGTGCAGCGTGTCGATTTCGTCTTTGATCCGTTTATTCTCACGCTCCAATTCCGCAACACGCGTCGCCAGGTTAGCGATAACGTCGATCGGGTCGGACGGTTGCGGTTCTTCTTCGGTGGATTCGACCGGGACGAGGACGCGGTACTCGGATCGCTTTACCCACCCCATCGGAGACGCATCGATATCTTCCTCGTTAAATACTTCGGTGACTGTCGCTATTTTACCGAGATCTCCATTTACCGCTAAGTCATCATCAGGCGCAATTATGACGATCTTTTCGTCTACTTCCGCCTTGCGATCGACCATCTCGTAGCGCTCCCCGTCAATGTGGACGACGTTGGTCGGTTCGAGGACGTGGTACTCGTGGTACTCGACTAGCCCTTCCGGATTATATCCGGCTACCACCGCGTCTTCGGAAAACACGTCTCCTTCCCACTCTGTGCAAAGTTTATTAACGTATAATACGTCTTCGTTCTTATAAACCCTAGCACCAATATACGCATCAACAATAACGATCTTCTCGCCTTCCTTCGCCTTCCTATCGACCTCTACGTATTCGCGCTTGATGCCGCCAAGTGATTCGTCAGCCAGTACGTGAATTTTTTCGTTAGTTTTCGTCATTTTACCGAGCTCCCTTCGTATTAATCGTTCAAATTCCGGCTTAACCCGATCCATCGCGCTTTTAAGGAAGTCCAAACGAACCGCCTCCTCGTTATTTAATAACCCGCAATTCTACCGACTGCCGGCCGAACTGTACTGCGTCGGATTCATTCGCGACCAATAGATCGAGCCGTGCGCCTTTAATCGCTCCCCCTGTATCGATCGCCTTCGCTCGGAAGCTCGAACCGTCAGCGAGCCGGACTTCAACCGTAGAGCCAAGCGCAATCACAGACGGATCGACCGCTATGACGCGCGCTCCTTCGTAATAGATCGAATGGCTGACGTCGACTCCCGTTTTGGTGATGCCGGTGCAGCCCTCCGAACAGAATGCGGTGTAAGCTGTCGCGGTGAAAGTCCGCCATGCTGACGTTTTAGTTGCGGTCGGCTTCTTCGGTTTCTTCAGCGCCTTGATTTCGTCCTCAAGCGCCTGTATGCGTGCGTCCTTTTTCGTTATCTCTTTCGTTAATTCTCTGTTGCGCGATTCAGCCGATTGGATGGCGGCCTGCTCTGGCGTTATCCTTGGCGGTTCTGGCGGCTGATCTGCCGGACAATGGCCGGAGAATAGCTGCGCTGTTAGCGTGAAATTCGTTAGGATTCCGATGCTTACACCTCCTCGAAGAATTGCGCGGTCCACGGCTCTACATTAACGACTTCCTGGCGCAGGGCTTCCGCTAGATCAGCGATCTCCTTTTGCGCTCCGTTTCCCGGCTTACGTTTCGAATAGAATTCGAGTAACGATCGTAGATTCGCAGTCATTACGAGATTAGTTGCGGTTGCTTGCGGGAGGACAGCGCGGGCATCTTCGGCTGGAACGCCGGCTTCCCGGAGCTTGTCGTATGTTTGTTGAGCGATCGCCATAGCTTCCGCAAATATTTCCGGTGAAGGGCGGTCTTCCATCGGTGCTCCGTATACAAAATCGTACATGTCTGCAGTTTTATCTTCGGTTACTGTCGTAGGGACAACGTAATCGAATCCGCCGATCTTATCATCGCTTCCCATCCGCACATAACGTTGAGACTGGACGCTGAAACTAAAGCCGACTCTATGGCGTGTAAGTTGCGCCAATAACGCCCGGCTGACGCCTTCAATCGCAAAGGTGAACGAAAGGTGTTCGAGTGTCGACGTGTGGCCGGAACGTACGATCATTCGGAATAGTCGGTCGGCATCCGTTCCTGTGCCGCCATCTGACGCTTTGGATCCGAAATACTTGGCGCCTTCCTTTGCGACAATTTCGGACGGTTTGTTGGCGCTGTAGCACGTTCTGATTGCGGTTAGGGCGATCGCTTGGCCGTCGGTTGGGTGCAGATCGTCCAAGGTGTTCGTAAAATATTCACCAGATTCATCGTATTTTCTGTAATCGAGAGTCTGTTTGAATTCGTCGCTTAATTGCGTATGTGCGAGTAGCTGTACGTTCATTTTGGTTTCCGCCATTATTCTCCTCCTCCGTATCCGCTGTGGGAACTACTTCCGAATATTCCGATTGAGACAACTACCGATGCTATGCAAGCGGATATTACGAACGGAACGACCACTTCCTCCAATCCGACTGCCCTACCGTTCGCGAGCATCGCCAATTGCGTGAATAAGTAAGCGCAAAAGAACACGATAGTTCCGTAAGTAGCCCAGAACTTCATCTATTCGTCCTCCTTCGCTAGACTTTCGAAAACTCTTCGGTATTGTTCGTTAATAGATTGGGTAACTATATCCCGCGCCTTCTCTTTCGTTGTGATTCGAAATGTGCATTCGTCCTTGCCATACATTCCGGAAGTGACGACATAATCGCGAAACAGTTCGTTCATATATTCGAGATCGCCCGCGCCGTAAAACTTTCCGTTAATGAAACATGCGTATGTTTGCGGCACTATATCAGCTCCTTTCCGATCGGCTCTCCGAAATATTCCGGATGGGGACTTCCGACACCGCTACTACCAAATCCGCCCTCACCCCGATCGCTAGCGCCCAACTCGGCTACTTCCGTAAATGCCGCCTGCTCGATCGGCTTAATTACGGCCTGGGCGATGCGATCTCCTTTGCGGATGATGTACGTTCCTGAATAAACTGTATTCGGAAGCTCCATTCGCTCTCCGTTGGTTGTGGTTAAGTGCCAAGCACGTTCGTGAAATACGTTTTGTCCGCTTGTCGTCAAGTGCTTCGCACCAAGAACCGTCGCATTATCGACAATCACTCCGACTTCTCCCCGATAGCCTGCGTCGACCGTACCGAGCTGGACGCGAAGCTTCGTCTTCAGCGTAATGCCAGAGCGTGGCCGGATCTGCATTTCGTAGCCTTCCGGAACCTCGAACGCTAGCCCCGTTTTGACTAGCGCGGTTTCTTCCGGCTCGATGATGACGTCTTCTGCCGCAACCAGGTCGAAGCAGGCGTCTGAAGCGTGAGCATATTGCGGAATTTGTGCATCGGGTGACAAGCGTTTAATATTTACGTTCATACGAAATCCTCCTCGTTAATAGTTGCGTATATACTTTCGTTAATGGACGATCAATCGAAATAGAAATCGTCATCCTGGAGCGCTTCGACCGTAGCTTTTTTGTAAGAATTTCCCTTTTGACTGAAGAAGTCGTGGGACTTTGTTTTTGTACTTAACCCGTTCATTACAATCGGGTTCGGTGTTTCATCAGCAAAGTACGGATCAAAGCCAATGTTCATCAACGCCTTGTTTCCGTTGTATCGAACGAACTTTTTAACGTCGTGAGTCAGTCCGACCTGATCGTAAATATCCTCGGTGTAGGCGATCTCGTTTTCGTAGAGTTCCGCAAGCAATTCGACGGCGAAGTCGCGTAGTTCGAGTTGTACGTCCGTCTCTTGTCGATTGTAAATTTCCTGTGCGAGTAAGCCGACATAGACGCCGTGGATCGCTTCGTCACGGATAATTAACGAGATAATCTCGCCTGAGCTCGTCAATTTTCCCTGACCGGCAAAATATAACGGATAATAAAAGCCGCCGTAGAAAAGGAAACTTTCGAGATAAACCGATGCAACCATCGCCTTGTATAACGAAATTTCATCGCCTGCCTCAATCGCGTTATATAGGCCTCCAATGATTTCGGCTTTCCGCTGCAAGTAGCGATTCGTCTTCACCCATTCGAACAGTTCCGTAATTTTCTCCGTCGGCGCAAGCGTCATGAAGATGTTCGAATAGGATTTCGCATGGACTGCGTTTTCCATCATCGCCATAAAATTCAGGACGGCTTTACGTTGGTGACCGGATACCTGGGCGGCAATTAACGGCATTCCCGTGTTTCCCTGTTCCGTATCCAGAAGCGTCAGTCCCGCGAGCACCTTCATGTACGTGTCCTGTTCGTTGGCTCCGAGATACTTCCACGTTAGAAGGTCGCCGTTTAGCGAAATCTCTTCCGGCAACCAAAACTGCTTAACGTTCTGTTCGTAAAACATCTGCGTGAATCCGTCGTCGTGTTGCGACCAGTTGGCCGCTGTATATTGCGTCAATTATTCGTCCTCCTTTTCGTTTAAACTACGCATGATAAACAACCCTCCGCAGTCGTATCTTTAGTCCGCGCGTAGTACAGCGTCTTGATTCCTTTGTGATGCGCGTAAAGGTCAATTCGGTTAAGATCGCGCGTCGTCATCGTATCCTTTAAGAACAACGTAAATGAAATGCCTTGATCGACGTGCTGCTGAATTGTCGCGATCATATCGACGACTTTGAACATATCCATGTCGTACGCTTCCTTATAGAAGAACCAATTCTTCGCGCTAAGCCCCGGCATCGGATAATACGTCTTGGAATTTCCGTATGTCCGCTCCTCAATGCGCTCCATAATCGGCATGACTGACGCGGTTGCCGACTGAACGTACGAAATAGATCCCGTTGGTGCGATCGCGAGTCTGTACGAATGGTACAGTCCGTATTTTCGTACGTTATCCTCCAGCCGAACCCAATCGATACGTTCCGGAATTTCAACGCCTTCAAACAGCTTCGCGACCTTCTCCGTTTTAGGACGGAACTCTCCTGCGATGTACTTATCGAAATAGCTACCGCTCGCATACGTTGATCCTTCGAATCCATCGAATGTGCTGCCGGTTTCTTTCGCAAGCTCCATCGATCTCACAAGCGACCAATAATTGACGAGCGCAAAGAATACGTTAGCGAAATCGCGCGCCTCTTCCGATTCATAAGCGATCCCATTTTGCGCAAGATATCCGTGTAGATTCATCGCGCCAAGTCCGATCGAACGCATCTGACGGTTAGCTTTAGCGACAGCCGGCGCGTTCTTGATATTCGTTGATTCCGATACGACCGTCAGCGAATCGACTGCGAGCTTAACCGTTTGCTCGATTGACTTGTTCGCCATGACATTCGCAATGTTTAGCGAGCCGAGATTGCACGAAATGTCGAGGCCGATTACGTCCTCTTCGCCGTAGTCGGTGTACTCCGAAACTTTGGACGCCTGAAGCACTTCGCTGCACAAATTCGAAAACTTAACCTTCGAAATGTGATTCAGCGCATGAGCCGCGTTTACGTTATCTTCGAACATGATGTACGGATAGCCCGACTCCGACCGCAGAATCGCAAGCTTTTCGAGTAGTTGCCGCGGATTGATTTTATCTTTGCGGATGTTCGGATTTTCGACGAGCTTATCGTACATTTCTCCGATATCCATTTCGTCAAGATGCTCGCCGTATTCCTTATAGACCGTGTGCGGATAGAAAACGTATGTGTCCCGGTCTTCGCGAGCCAATTCGATGAATTTATCCGGGATGACGACGCCGATTGATAGCGTCTTGACCCGAACGTCTTCATCTGCTGATATTTTTTTGGTCAGTTACCCTTGCATTTCTACAAGGACTGGACTATATCTTCATCTACTAGAGATGCCTTGCGCTTCAACCGGCGCTAATCTCCGGCTTACTATTAGTCTCTACACCTTCCGAGCACCTGTAATAGTTTTTGAATCTTGGATTATTCACTCGACTTGTTATAGTCGTTCTACTTATTCCTAATTGTCTACTGGCCTCCGCCATCGAACGATAAAACAGTCCATCTATAAAGATCCCGACATTATTACCATTATTTAATCTAAGTTTACGGCGCTCTGACTCTGTCTTCTCTCTCCCCATATGCGCAACAGACATTTTCAACTTGGTTTCTTCAGTGTGCTTTCTGCCGTCAAATCGTTTTGTAATCCTGCTTCTCATCATTTTCATATGGTCTGAATTTCCGTACCACGGGTTATTCTCTCCCGAATTTATTTCAGACAACTTTTGTCTAATTTCTTCGCTATGTGTTTTGCCGAACATTGGGTTATCTTTACCTCTATAAGACATCCCAAAAGCATTATCGTATAGGTTATATCTCATCGATTCGTTAGATTTAGAAATAAACTCCTGCTCAATATCAAATAATGCGTTTCTGTCTATTCCGTTAAAGAGTTTTAGAACCTCGAATTTAAAGGATTCAGCACCATAAATGTTATAATCCTCTTGCATTGGTTTATTGTGGTGATTCCCTCTCTTTAATAAGTTGAAGTGATCTCTTTTTCTTTTTTTGTAGTCTAAACTACTTCCGATGTAATACCTTCCGTTCTTTGAATTAATAATTCTGTATACAGCCTCCACGATTTCACCTCCTTTTGTGCTCGGCTTGGCACGGGATTGCCACCGCCACTACGCGCTGAGGTTTCCCCGTTAGCCCTCGAATGAGGACACCGCTTTTGCGTGCGTTCACAAGGTTTTCACTACCCAATCGCTTGGATAGGCGACTACCAATTAATCGAGAAAAGCATCAATGTCCGCATGAAATACGTTAAGATACGCTGCGCCCGCGCCCGCTCTTGCGCCTTGCTGATCTGCATAGCGGAAGGCATTATCGAGGAGTTTCATAACTCCGACGACGCCCTTCGTTACGTTCTCAATTCCTTTGATCGATTCACCTTTCGCTCGCAGCTTCGATAAATTTAAACTTACGCCTCCACCCATCTTCGATAGTTGCATCGCTGTCCCGATCGCCATTTGAATATCGTTCAACGAGTCGCCTACTTCGAGAAGGAAACACGATACTAATTCGCCACGTCGCTTCCGGCCGGCATTCAAGAACGTCGGTGTAGCCGGTTGATATTCCTGCCGGATCATCATTTCCGCAAACTCGACCGCCTTGTCTGCGTCTCCTTTCGCGAAAAATAGCGCACAGATGGCAATCCGGTCTTCGTACCGTTCAAGGATCTTCTTCTTATCGTTCGTCTTCAGCGCGTAATCGTTATAAAACTTGAACGCACTCATAAACGAAGGGAATCGGAACTTTTTCGCGTAGGCCGCCTTGTAGACCGCTTTTATTTCATCGAATGTATACGGCTCGAAGACCTCGCGTTCGTAGTAGTCGTTCTCGATCAGATAGTCGAGCTTTTCGCGCAGATCGTGGAAAAAGACCGTATTCTGATTCACGTAATCTATGAAATAGCTGCGGACGGCTTCGGCATCCTTTTCGAATTGAAATCCGCCGTTTTTCCGTATCATAATTTCGTTATTAAGTTCGATATACTTCGCGTGTTTATTCGTCAATAGCTCTCACCCTTTCCGTAAATATCCGTATATCTTCCGCCGTGCCCGCCAACTCGAACTTGTGAACGATTGGCACTCCGTATTCTTCCGCAATCAGATCCGCCGCCTTTGCGAAGTTACTCCCCCAATTCTTGTTCCCCGACGCAGCCACGCCCGCCATTAAATCGCCATTGTCTGCGAGGAAGTCCCAAACGGTGCCGGCAACCTGGCCGAATCCGTAAGTTCCCGTTACCAACACGAACGGTTCCGTCAGCATCATATCCGCCTTGATTTCGACCGCAGGAAGGCCGGTCTTGGCTACGAATCGGCGGACGTTGCCGGCCAGCGAGTAATAGGCGATTAGCATAACGACGCCACCAGCACTCCGATAGGAATTGCGTACATAATTAGGACAATAATTTTCGCAAGTCTTTCCGCTTTTGTTTTCGTTTCCTCTACGAGTGCCAGCAGCGTAAAAAGTAATAGGCACGCTATCGCAACGTATGTCATTCGATCGACTCCTTCCGTTTTAATTCCGCCTCTATTTCGTCTTTTCGCGCCTGAATCCGGTCACGCTCGTTTTTCAATTCGCTCAGCTTCGTGTCGTGCCGGCTGATTGCGTAATCAACATCGATAAGTTGTTCGTCAAGCCATCGCAAGGACTGTCGCAACTGTGCGGCCGGGACGCCGTAGCATTCGTAGGTCATTGCGTTTCCTCCTCTACGTCCTTTTGAACGCGTTTATGTTCGCGGTATGCCTTTTGTAGCCGGACAGCGCTGCCACAGATAACTACCGCCACCATGAAGACTGCTATGATACTTATAACGACCCAAACAATCACACCAATAACCGGAATCGCGAGTAGAAAATTAGTGACAAAATATCCGATACATCCTCCCGCGACACTCAGACCGATTAGCGCAACGATCGTTAGGGCTTCGATAAGTCGCTGCTTAAACATTCGATCACTTCCCTCCGATCGTGTCGAGGATTTCCTTGATTGCGTAGTATTCCGGATTGATTAGCGCTTTGATACCTTCTGAGATCGCGAAAATACCGAACCCTCCCGGAAGAATCACTAACAGACCGACAATGATCACCAATAAACCCCATTCGACATCCCAAGCCCCGCAGTCTGATTCGTACGCTTTTACAGCAATCTTCGTAATTATGACTCCCGCGACCACTGCGATCATTAGAAAAACGGCTCCGATAATCGCATCAGTCACACCGTTAGCAAACGCCTGCTTAACGAGAACTCCGTATACGTGCTCGGCCGCGACCCCGAGCTTTTCCGCCAGCTTATCGATATACTCCATCGCTTTATCCATTCGAATCACTCCTTCGGTTTAATAATCTTCTCGCGAATCAGATACGTAAGCGCCACCGCACAGGCATCGCTATGATCGTCCGTTGCGAATTTGTGGTCGGCCGACAAACCGAGCCATTCGCGCACGCTCTCGGCAACTTGCGGCTTCTTTGCGCTTCCATTGCCGGTGACCGTCTTCTTAACATTTGCCGGCGTAACGTGGACGTCGATATCGTATCCGTATCGGTGCAGCGCCCGTTCAACCGACGACCAGGTTCCGTGAATCTTATTGTTCTGCGCATAGTTGCGGCTTGGCGGCCATATCTCGCGAACGATTACGTCGAACGGCTGATTGTCGCGAACAAATAGCAACGTAAATGCTTCGATCTCCTCATATCGCAATGGTTGATCGGTTGATGCGGACGTTTTAAAGTGGGCGGATTTTATCAGGCGAGCTTTTCCGCCCTTGGCTTCGATGATTGCGAATCCCGGCGATGTTAGCGAAAGGTCAAGGCCGAGGACCCGGATAGGCTTGGCGGTCTTAGTCATTTGACTTCCGCCTCTTTAAAGCCCAACCCGGAACGTCCGTAGTACTAAACATAAGCAAATTCGCGTTTCCGGAGTTGTGAAGTACACTATACAGAATCCCATTTTCATCTATCTTCACGGTGTCTATCACACCGACAAACGATTGACCTCCGTTCATTTTTCTTCCAGATTCGTTTAACTCTACACGCTCACCAGGTTCGAATTCAATTTCAACTGTCGCCATCATTCCGCCTCCCTTTCGCGAACTCTTTCGATAAATTCAAGCGCCTCAACGTACTGCCGTTTCGTAGATTCGTATAGGTTCGATCTCCGCACTTGCGACACTTTTGCGCGAATCTCCGCCAGTTCTTCGTCCGTTAGCGACTTCGCAATCGCCGTCTTGTATCCGTTAAACGTCCATCCGTTCAGATCCAACGGTAAAGGCGTTCCCTCCTCGACAGACTTGCGGATCTCTACGAATCTATCGAATAGCTGCTCGACGTCTTCTTCCGTAATTTCGATGCCGAACGCCCGCATGTCCGGCGACTTTTCGAATTCCCCTTCTAGATACACCCACGACTTCTTAGACGCGTTTACGTAAAGGATGACGTATAGGTCGACGCCGTACATCGGACCGTAGGCGACGCATTGCTTGACGTGCTTTTCTTCCGGCTGCCGCATCGAATGGAGGGACGTCTTTGCAGCGGTCGTCTGCTTCGATTTGATTTCGAGACCGACGCGCAACACCTCGCCGTCTTCCGTTACGTAGCGCATGATGCCGTCGCACGTTCCGTAAAGGTTGAACGAGTATCCGCGATGTGTGACCGGATGATTCCTTTTCGCGAAATCCTCGAACATCGGCGTGCCGTCTTCGTTCTTTTCGAAGCTGAACGGACAGGGGCGGCCGGTCTTCTTCTCGAAGTGTTTTTCCATGAAGAGAATGTCGCGCTGGATTACGTCACCGATCGCCGTACCTATTCGAGTCCATCGTCCTTGATACGGAGGCTTTTTCGTTTCGTCCCTCGGAGATCCGATCGCTTTATGGTATAGCTCGCGCGGGCAAGCGTTAGCAGATGACGGTGAGAAATACGGCTTCTTCGGAAAGACTTTCGGAGCATTTGCGTACCATTTATGGATCTGCGCGTCCAGGGCGTTATCCCACGTCTCCGGCAGCGAGTGCCATTCGTTCAGATATTCGACCAATTCGTCCGCAATCTGCTGCGCGTATGTGGTCGGTTCTTTTATGTGTGCCCGCAGTGAATTTGCGGCCGATCTTCCGTTTGAATTCGTCAATTAATCACGACCTTTCATTGCGCGATCAATAATTCCGCCTAATTTAAAAAACATTTCGTGGTCTTCTGGAAAAGCCCGTAGTAATCGCATTAGGTCTGTATTATCTAACGCCACTAGATGGACCGTTCTAACGACTGCGTTTTTAGGCGTAAATTTTAACGGGCGATCTGCGGAATCTTGGACGATATTTAGGAAGCCGTTATAAACGTCATCAACCTGTGGAAGGTATCGCTTGAACACTTCGATCGTCGCCTCTACGTCGTTTAGCGCCCTGTGATGACCGTTCAATTCGATATTGTTGCGTTTCACCACGTCCTTCAAGCTCGCCGATAACTCCGGCTCCACAAAACGAACCATAGCTCGCGTACAATGAAAGTATTCGGGTTCGATCCCGCCTCGACTAATAAACGAAAGATCGAACGGTGCGTTTTGCGCAACTACGATTGAATCGCCGATAAACTCTCGTAAACTATCAAGTGCTTCGGTTTCGATCGTAGCGCCTTCGAGATCCTCCGCAGTGATGCCGGTTAATTTCGTGATAAATTCCGGAAGTTCCCGGCCTTCTTCTAGCGCAACCATTGTGTGAAAGCGATCAATTTCGTCGCACCAATCATCAATTTTAATCGCGCCAATTTCGATGATCTGATCGTTTTGATAATCGAGTCCTGTCGTTTCCAAGTCGAGTACAACGTATGTCTTTCCCATTAAACCGCCTCCTTAGGTTTTCCGTTCTCAAAGTCCCAATCGTTCGGGCTATATTCATCCATCCAACACGGCTCAATTACTGTGTCGCAAGCCAACGGAAGAACTAGCGTGAATGTATTCGTCATGATGTCGTCTAATAAATCCGTTGCTTCTTTCGTTAACTGGTCGTTTGGTGTAGCGAACTTCAATTCGTCGTGTAGCGTCAGCGGAAACTCCCAGCCGCGCTCAAGCACACATTCGTAATAAGCCCGGATCATACACATCTGAAGAATATTCGCGCCCGACCCTTGAATCGTATGGTTAAACGCAGCACGCTCACATCCGCCTGTAAATCGCATCAGATCCCAAAATTCAGAGCGCTCTTCCCACCGTAATTTATTCGTTTTCTTGCCGAGTCCCGGATCGTTTTTGTCTTCGATGCCGCACTTACGCATTAGCTGGCACAGCCGTTTGTATTTCTCGACGTACCCCGGAAACCGGCGCTTCTGTTTGAAGATCGTCGCAGTCCATCCGTGCTTGCGTAGGTGAGCGAATGTGGCTTCGACCATTCCTTTGAATCCCGGCAATATTTCGTCAAAACGTGCATAGGCTTTTTTCGCAGATTCTTCGGTTATCCCACGTTTGATTGCGGTCTTAATAAACTGATCCTCTCCTTGCCCATATCCCTTTGCCAGGAACATATCTTTCGTCAGTTTTCGATACGCCGGAACTTCATTTGGTGTACCCTTAACTGAGTCATAATACTTCTCTAGGCAAAGCTCACGGTCTACTTCGAACATAATGTAAGCAAACTCAACGTATGGGTCGAGTCCTCTCCGATACATATCCGCGAATATCTCGTCGTCAAACTCGGTCGCCATTCTGTGCGCCTGAATCCGCGGTTCTATCGATGATAAGTCGGAGCCTAAGAACGTAAATCCTTCCGGCGGCTTGAATGCCATCCGCACCCGCTGCCCTTTTTCGGTACGAGACGGGATGTTCTGGATGTTCCGCCCTTTTTCCGTCTTCTTCTCCGCTTCTACCAGCTTCCGCATGTGATCAACGAAGTTGCTGTCGTTAATGTCTTCGCGATAGAGGTCATTTTCTTTTCCTTTATACTTTTTCGAACTGTAGCGTCCAGTCGATACGGACTGTAGTTGCGTATGGAGACGTCCGTCAGCATCTTTTACGTAAGGAATCCGGTTGATGAACGTTCCTAATAACGTTGTCAACTCCGAGAACGTTGCTAACGGTTTGAGTCGCGCATCTTCCTTGAAGTAAAGCGCCAGGACGTCCTTACTGACAGCCCGCGTTTTCTTCTTATCGATAATCTTCGTCTTGTCTTCGATCCCGATTACGTCATAAATTAAATACTGAAGATGTTGGTCCGAATCGAGATTGAATTCGTGAATGTAGTCCGGCGCGTTCTGCGGAATAGCTGGCGCAAGAGGCTCCATTTTGTACTTTCGGATACGATCTTTTAATTGCGCATATTTCTTCGTTGCCGGGTTCGCCTTCTTGATTTCCGCTTCACACTTCGCAAGCATCTCCTGCTGTTTTGCGATCTGTTTCTCACGGTTCTCCTGCCACGCTTTGATCTTGTCACCTTTTAAGTGCATCGACATTTTGTAGAGGAAGTCGTCGTCAATACCGTATGCCTCATGAATGTCATCGATCGCTTTTTGTAGCTGCGGCTCATATTCGTCTTTTAACCGTAAGAGCTCATCGTCGTCAATTACGAATCCGGTTCGCTCAATTGTCGTATTGACTTCGTATAAATACTGTCGGATCTCAAAGTACGGATAATATAAGTCGTCGATCTTCAGCATCATATCGATCTGCCAGCGCGTAAGGAGCCACCCTTTCTCAACGTCCTTTATCGCGTATATGCCGACGATCTCAGGCGAATACACCATCGGAGAGCCCTTTCCGAAAAGATCCTCGAATGTGAAATCGTCTAGGTGATCCGCGCCGATATACTTTTTGTACTTCGTGACGAGCTCTTTCAAACCCATCGAAGGCTCATGCTCGTTCATAAGCTGCGCAGCATCTAACGAGTCATATCGGAAACCCTTCGGCTCTAGTCCGTCATTCAGAAACATCGAGTAGTCGAAGGGCGTATTGTGAAACGATTTGATATGGCGAGCGTCTTCGATAAAAGCCCGGCAAATTTCCAACGCAGCAGACCGCGAGCACTGTTCGTCGTCAGTCAAGTGTCCGTAAGCAACGTAATAACCTTCGTTAAGACACGGCAGCCAGAACGAATATCCGCCCGACATATCGATTCGCGTATCTGTCCCGGATGTCTCCGTATCCCATTCGGTGAACGACATCGCGAGAGGAATTTCGATTCCACGCTCGGCTAACTTCCGCCTGATATGCGTATTGTTGAAAAGATCGAACACTTTCCGGAACCACGGGTCGAGTTGCTGCGCTTGGACTTCTTGACGTAATCGTTCGACCATAGGCGCCAGATCTTCGTCTTTGGTGATGACGAAATAGTTATCCGGCTTCGTCTTCATCGTCTCCTGGATGCGTTCGAGCCGCTTGGCTTCGTTTTCCTTCGCGAGTACCTGACGACCAATCCCGCACGCTTCAGTCTTAGTAAACTTGCCGGTCTTGGTACGGACTAAGCTTCCGTCCTTAAACGACCGGAGAGCAGCGTTGAATTCCCGCTTTTCCTTGTCGTTAAATTTGCACGTCCTGGCGAGACGATCGAACGCTTCCTCTAACGTCTCCTCCCGCTTTGCGCTTTGCTTCCGCTTGGCTGTTTCGGCAACTTTTTCGTTTTTAACTTCGTCATTTTTCGGCGTCAAAGCGCTAAGATTCAGCCGTAGATTGCCGAGTTCCATTCGCATCCTCCTTTCTCGCGTGATAGATTCGGACTACTTTTCGTCTTTATCTTCCGCGACTCCGATACCAATCAAAATAATCGCTAATGCCGCAACAGGAAGCGTGATTAACGTCTCTTTATCAACGTTCAATCCCGCTAAGAACGCCAGCCCCACGCCCGATACGTACGATAATATACGCTCCGTCTTCTGGCTCATAGGTCAACCTCCTCCGTCCATTTCCGTCTATATTCCGCCTCATTATCCGCATACCAATCCGACCAGCAAGCGTTGTCGCAAAAGTAACGGTCGAAGAGCGAATCGTATGTTGCGGATCGCCCTTCGTTCATTACCCGGCTACATGCGGCGCAGATGGTGGCCACTTACTCGGCGCCCTTTCGATCGAAACGCGCTTCGACTGGCGCTATTAGTTCGATGCTTGACTGATTTTCTGTGCAATTTCCGTGGTTCTGAGTAGCGACTTTTACGCGACCGTCCTCGCCGACAGCCACAACCTCGCAAATTTCCCCATCAGATAAATACTGAACAATATCACCGACCTTATACTCGCCAACCTCGCGTCCGATTGCGGCCCATCTCTTACACTCTTTCACTTCGGCCTGCTTTCGTTTAGCTTCGGCAACCTCTTCGTCGGTGGCGCGAACGAGGGACTTTTCGTCTTCCCATCCGGCATACTCCCCGTCGACAAAAGCAAGCTTGAACGGAACCGCCGAATCATCGTCTTCTGTAATTTTGACGATATCCCCTCGGTCACAGCAGCCGTTCCGTGCAGTACCGACCACCTTCGCATAATCACCGACTTTCAGGCGTTCAGGCTTCGGCTCGGTGGCGCCGACTTTACGGTAGACTTCAAATACTTCTCCATAGGTATCAAGATCGTATCCGTCGTCATCTATGATGATCGGATCCCCGTAATCATCTACGAACTCAATCTCGTAATACTTCCCTGCGGTTAGAAAACCGTTTGGAGCTTCGTCAAACTTAACGAAATCGCCCGCCTTCGCCTCGCTCTTGTCAATTCGTACGTATTCCGTCTTGGCTTCGCCTTTTAGCGCAGCAACGTCGGATTTTAGGGATTCGATATCCTTTTCGTTTGTGCTGACGCGATCTTCTAATGTCGGTTGAGATGCGGAGACTTTGCGGAATAGGTCGTAGTTATGCCTAAACGAACAATCTCTATCGCCAACATCATCGAGAATTACAGCGTCCCCATCACGATCAACATCTATAGCTTTGTAAAAACTACCCTTAGTTGCATCGCGAAATCCACCTGTAATGGGTAAAACTAAATCGCCTGTTTGCGCGGGGCCTTCCACACGCTCATACTCCGTACGCTCATGCGCAACCTTCGTAATTTCACCGTTCACCATATCGAGAGTTTTAACGCCTTCTAATTTCGCCATTCTAAACCGCCTCCGCTTCGTTATTTTCCGCAAAATCTTCCCGCATGAAATTCAGATCCATTTCGATCCAGCGTTTGCCTTCCCGTTCTGACGGCCCCCAATAGTCCGTAATGCCGCGATTGTCGATCATCCAGACACGAGGGAATTCCCCCTCACCGATCAGCACACCGATGAAGAAGTCGACGTCTTCAGGCGTATAAGGCTGGCCGTCTCCTTTGCGCCCACTTACCGTTAAGAAACCGCGATCTTCTCTACGGTCCCGAATCGTCTTGACCTGGAACGTTTTCCATTCGCCAGTGCCCGGATCTCTGGCGCTGATATCGAAGGATTCTTCTGTCTCCGATTTTGATACCGCCTGCCACCCGCTAGCCATTAAAGCTGCGCGGGCGATCAGTTCGGAATACTTGCCGATAGTTTCCTTGAGATGCGCCATTCAATCGTCCCCCTTCGTTTTATTAAAACGGCAGATCATCGTCACTTATTTCGTTAGTTTTTTCGTTATCTGATTCTGCTAATGGTGGCAGTTTAGCGCGATCAATCTTCGCTTCTTCATCCGCTTCGTGTAATAGTTTAACGATGTCAGCCTCTTCACGGAAGTTAGCGAGTTCTTCATACTCGTAGTCGATTCCGATGAACTTTTTCGCTTCCTCAAGCTGTTCCGGAGAGGCATCGCCAGATTCTAACGAGAACGACTTGTCGACTTGTTTGATATGAACGGCTTCACCAACGAGAGTGTAGTCCGGATTAAACTTGCGACCCATCTTTTCGGCTTTGTCATAGTCCGCGATCAAGTTGTTAATGTGGAACTCTTTCGTATCGATTACGCGATATGTTTTGTATTCGAGATCATAAACCGGAATCATCGCGTACAGCTTACGAGGAGCACCAACTAAGCAAGACGGGCAAGCGTCAGGGTTCGGTTTCTTAAATGCGCTCTGATCAGCACGAATTCCTTTCGGAGAATGCAGGCACGTATGTTTACGGAAGTGATAGATCGTCCTCTGACCGTTAAATGTGCTTTGCTCATGCACATAATACGCAAACCAGTCGTCTGGATCAGCGAGAATAACGAATGTGCGTCCTTCCGCGTTTACTTCTCCGTGTTTACCCATACGGACATAACGAGTGACACCTTCCGGGAACTCACCGCCTGATTGCGCTGCCTCACGCTGTTCCTCGCGTTGCTTCAAAGTATCTCTTAGACTCATTCGATTTCCCCCTACGTTTTAATTTTGAGGCTTTTCGCCCTCGCAAAATGCCGGTAACTGCGTCCGAAACGCCGCCAGCGCTAAGCCGTAGCGACGCGACTCTGTTACTTAACGTCCGCCCCGACATTCTCCGAGCGCCGGGCCGCATATCCGCCTCCCTCATTCGCCTTCTTCGCGATTAACTTCGTAAATAAGTCCGCCAATTACAAGCGTGGCAATCACCGCAAATATTTCGAATAGCCATGCGTTAGACATAGGCGGCGACTCCTTTTTCCTTCTCGGTTAATTCCGATCGTTTGGCCGCAATCTCTCTATATTCGGATTTCAAAACGGAAATCTTTTCGTCAATACTTGTGATAACCTTATTCGATCGTGCCTTAGCGCGATTCAATTCGAGCTGCGCAATTTCGAGGTTCTTTTCCGCAAGCTGGACGTTAAGTGCGCGAGTCTCGCGTTTGATACGGCGGATCATTGCGTTTGCTTTGCGCCGTAAAGCCGTCTTCATTTCGTCAGGGATTGCGTCGAGTGGTTCGGGCATTTTGTAAACGGTCACGATTTTATTTTTATATACGATAAATCGAACTCTGCTCTTGTGGTGATCGTATACTTCCTGCCGACCGCCTCGTTTATCCGGATTGCTTCCGACATAGACTGCCGTCTGCATTAATTGAACGAGGTGATTAGGAGCGACTGACCGCAAGACACCGAGACGTTCGACTGCGCGATCAATAGCGTGCTTTGTGACTTCGTATTGTTTCATCCGACGCGCACCGCCTTTATCGATTGTGGTCGGTAGTAGTCCGCCGGATCTTCGTCGGCCGGCCATGCGCCTTGATATAAAATTTCGGTAAGTTTGCGCGGATCTAGCGCTGGATACGTATTGGAATCGGAAATTTTGGGGATATTCATAGTACGTTCGCCTCCATATATTTTAGATAAAACGTACTAGATCGGAAGGTGTGTTCGCATTCTGTTCGCTTGTCTTTTGACATGAGAACGGTTATCATGAGGATGTAGCGATGCCTTCCGGGCTAGTTACATTTAAACAGCAAGATAAGCACTAATATCACCGTACTGTGATGCGTCGTAGTTTTTCGCAAGTTTGCGAATCTCACGTGTTACGGTGTAGTGGTGAACACCTAGCTTACGTCCAATTTGCCGGGCGCTAGGTTGTTCGGGTGAAAGATGTTCTTTAACGATTGCCGTCGTTAAAGCATCTGAGTTATTCGTTAGGGCCTCGATAAGTTGCCGCTTATCGTGGTCCGTTTTTATTTCGCCTGATACTCGATCAACTACATAAGATTCTAAATCGAAATCCGATGCAGATTCGAATGTTGCCGCATTCTCCTCCGCGGTCGTGTCTAACGGAATTGATCGCTTAACATATGTCCCATTCTTTTTCCTGGTAACATCGATCGCAGCTCTTGCTAAGTGTAGTTTGAAGTGGCTAACAACATCGGTTGATTTTTGCTTGTCAAAGTTCTTTGCACACCACCAAACTCGTTCGTTTAATTCACTTACAATTTCATCCCGCAATACCGCGCTTGTTCTTGAGTATTTCCTCGCGATATTTGAAACCATAGATTTGAAATGATCAAATATGTTTCGGAATGATTGGCTGCTCCCTGTGGTCTGGAACTCATCAATCAGCTTTATTAAGTTTTTTTCGTGTTCCAACTATCATTTCCCCTTTCAATAATAACTGCGAATCTTGGATAAAGATTGGCACATGTTTTTTTATTTTTTTTATAAGTTTTTCTTCCATGACCATATATTAGCATGATTTGATATTGAATTTTCTGAAAGTGAACAAGGTTTTGAAATACTACTTTTGTTCACACGTTTAAACAAAATGGATAAATAAAAGCCGCCCTAAATGGGCGACCTTGTCCTAACCTCCTATGATATTAATTGCAAGTTCTTTCTGCTGTTCTACTCCGCCACCATTAATTGATTTAAGCGCTAACCCTCCTGCCACAACTACTCCCAACACTAAAGCAACTGATAAAATCTTTTTCAAATAAAACCTCTCCTTTTGGATTACCTTTACTTAGATTAGCAAGAGATTTAACAAACTCGGAATTTTCCCCCGCGTTGATCAAATCCCTCACAATAATAACTGCGAAATAAAGATTGGAATTGGCAACGAAATAGTGAAATTTTTTATACAAACTTTCAACTTTTTTTCCTTCCATACTTCTAAGGTAATCCAATAAATCGAGATCGCCGACTTTTTTAACATTTTTCTCTGCTTCAGAAAAGGAGATTTTTCCTTCTTTATAGCGCTGAACTGATAAAACTGATTCGTGATCATCTTTATCTAATTCAATAGACAGGAGAAGTTTCCCCATACTCAGGTTATATTCTGAAACCTCCATTATTAACTCTGAATTAGTTTCCGCGGCCGTAGCGCAACTCTTCTCAAGGAAAAAAAGACATTTTTTGGGGCTTTTAATTAGATAAGACATACCTAACACATAATAGGCATCTGATTCAGCTCTTTTGTTGATATTAGATTGCAGAATAATACTAGCGTAGTGCCTAGCCTCTTCTAAGTTGTTCAAAAACAAATTCGCGACGGAAAGTACCTCCGATAGACGAAACAGATAGCATTCCTTTAAGAACAGCCGTGTCTTGTCGCTCAAAGATTTAATTTCGGCCTCGATATCAGCTGCCTTATCTATTAAGTAGGAGAATTGACGTTTGTGTAGTAGAACGATGCATTTGTAGATATTCAAGAGAATTTTTAAAGAAGCATCACTGATGTTTTTTAAGGCAGACAGCGCGTCGCCCATTTGGTGAAATTTTGTTTCGCCAGTCATATAACTGTATATAAAAGAGTAAACCTTCACATACTGACCAATAACTCCTTTTGTTGTCCTGTGTTTGGTTAACAATTGGTTTAATAGTCCAACATCACGTGTTACAGCAGCATACTCAAATGTGTTTTTAATACAATCATCTGTTCTCATTTTAAGGCACCACTGACGCATTTTGCTTTTATAATTTTTAGGATCTACAAGAAGAATTAGGCGCAATACATTTCTAAAAGTTAACTCCCTCTGTCCGCTTTTTAGGTAATAAACCTGTCTTGTAGAAATATTTAAAAAGTCCGCAACTTTTTTGTCATCCAAGTCATCTCTGTCTTCAATTTTATTAAATAAGAACTCCCTTACACCTTCCATGTAATTCACCCCGATTAAATAATGAATGACTTTTATTCCCTGATTAAGTATAATTGAATTATAACGAAAATGTTTATACGTGTAAACATATTTTTTAGGAGGATTTTCAATGGTTGATTTTTCGCCTTTATTCGATACTTTAAGAGAAAAAGGAATGAAACTGAGTGATTTGAGACAAGTTATCAGTTCCAGGACGCAAGCTAGTATTAAAGAAAACCACTTACAAAAAAATCTCAAAATGTATATAGGTACCCTGGAAAAAATCTGCTTATTCCTAGAGGTGCCCGTTGAGAAAGTCATTAAAATAGTTCCTGATAACGTAGAAAAATAACGATATTTAAGCTATAATTTCCCCGTGAAGCAAAAGCTTTGCGGAGGTGTTTAATACGGTTAAGTATCGTCGAGGTAAATGTTTACTTCGCGACCGACTCCGTGAAGCTGGAATGAACCAAGCGCAGCTCGCCGATAGGGCTGGCGTTAAAGAATCGCATGTATCCGGTTATGTACACGGAACAAAACGGATGAACCTGGATACCGCGAAAACTTTTTCGGTAATTCTAAACTGCCGCATGGACGACCTGTACGAATGGATCGTCGAAGAATAACCGGTAGTCGGTCGCTGACGGGATTAAGTGTCGCCCGTCAACGAAAAACTTACCCGTTTAGGTAACTCCGCCCGCCACTTCTTAACGTCCTTTGCGCGCTCATACACCGACTTCAACTCCGCTCTCCCCTCCGCAAGCAAAAATTCATTCGCATCCTTCCCTTCCGTAATATATCCGTGTGCCAGTCCGACTTTCCCGTATAAATAACGCTCGGCCTCCGCCCGCAACTTCTCGCCGGCCTTATCGTTATCCGTCACGATGGTTACGTGTTCAATCGGAGACTGGACGATAATGTCCGCCTTTCGTTGGTTGAACGAAGATCCTCCGGTCCCGATCGCCGGCACTCCCGCCGTCATCCACGACTGTGCATCGATCTCCGCCTCGCATAAGACAACGCGCGTCATCCGCCGATCATACACGACATTCATTCCGTAAACAAGGTCCCGTATCGGCCAGCCGCCTTTGACGTACCAGAACGCCTTGCCCCGCGTTGACCGATACTTTACGTTAGCGAGCCGTCCATTCGGCAGCCGCCAGGGTAACGCAACCGCACCGCCAACCATTCCGACGCCCATTAGACGCTGGACCGCCGGCATGATTCCGCGCTTGTTTAAATAATCGTTAGGCCCCGCAGTCACGTCGTCGAGAATCGATTCGCTCAACGGTTCGCGATTCTTTGCGATCTTCAGCTTCGGCAGCCTGAGCGTTAATTTACCGTCATCCGATTCCGGCGCATACGCATCGATCAGGTATTCGACCGTCTCTTCTTCGGTTTCTTCGCGCAAGAACGCCAGCAACTTAACGAAGCCGCCCCGTGCATACTCTGCGTCATAATAGCCGCTATCGCCCCAATAGCCGGCCTTTGCGGATGCCGTGTCGTCCAGGTAAACGTAAAAGCTCGGCGTCCGGTCATATCGGAAAGGACTTGCGGCCAGGAGTCGCTCATCCGTCCAAGTCGGCCGCGTCCATTCGAATTGTTCGAGTTCATATCGTATGTCGACGTCGACCTGACGGCCATTCAACGTTAAAATCGGCACTTTCGTATCACTCCTTTCGTCCTAATTAGGCCGGATTGTTCTATATATTACGCCCTGTTTTCGAAAAATTCCATCGTATTTTGTCGAAAGAATCGCGGTAAATGTTGACAATATCAACCGCTATTTTCCACCGTCTTAGAAATCGAATTGATCCGCAGCATCTTCGCCTTTCGGAAATTCTCGCAAAACCCCGTAATCGAATAACGCAACGAGCTCGAGCATGAAATCTTCGCCGCCATTCCGCCCTTTCTCGATTCCAATACCGGCTATTCCCTCTTTCGATACCGAATCAAAGCCGATCAAATTCGTCGCGATATCTAACAGGCGAGAGGTGGTTTTTACTTTTTCGCGAGTAGGAATTCGTAACTCCCTCACGCCGTCTTCGCTAACCTCTTTTTTATCTACGGTCGCCTGAACGGTGTAAAATCCAACTACGTCATAATCACCCACTATATTTTCGAAACGTGTTGCAGCGTACTCGGCTGCGCCCCCTGCTGTTTTATTTACGTTCTTTCCGTAAACATCTGAAAGTCCATAGAATGGATCAAGAAAAACGGCGTCAATTTTTCCTGTACTCAGCTCCCGTTCAAGATCCGCTAATGACCGCGTCAACTCTCTTCCGCTTTTCCCTTGGAAATAAAGTGTTCCAGGGTAGTACGAATCGAGTAACTCCAAGACTTCGAAGAACTTTTCCCGAACAACATCATCCAGTTTTCCCGATAAAATAGCTTTGTTTGGTATGCCTACCTTCCGTCCGAGCTCGTCAATCAATACCTCGTCAACCGCTGTCGCAATTGAAATAAGACGGGAAATAAACGTGTATTCTTTAACTTCGAATGATTTAACGAGACAGTTTGCACCTTGGCGCAGTAATGAATCGAGAATTCGACAGACTAGGTATGTTTTACCGCGCCCTGACTCGCCCATGATTCCATAAATATCGCCTGTAAACCACCCCGATATCTCATTATCAAGAGTAGGAAAAGGCGTCTTATAAATCCGGAATGACTTGCCTTCTTCGCGCTTTTTATACTCGTCTCTAAACGATTCTTTAATTTCACTCAACGTCCGACCGATAGAACTACGAACGTTTGTTCTTATTTTAAGACTTTCGACTTTTTCCGTCAACCACGAAAATAATTCTTCCGGATTATCTTGCGCTTGGCTAAACCGGTCCGGAAGCTCCTTTTCCGCGATATCAACGAACTCTCGCAACGCAGCCTGTTTCCGTAGTTTTTCCGCAAGGTAATCGTAATTGGCATCGATATTAAAATCCGGCTGGAAGTCCGGCACCTCATTCGCCACCATTTCGGCCGTCGGCGCCTGGCCTCCGTGTTTCTCCGCATATTCCGTGATGTATCGGAGTGCCTTGCGTTCGCCTTCCGTCGGCAGATCCTCGGCGGTAATGTTAAAGCGCAGCAACGCGTTCGGATCGTTCTGTTCGATTACTTTCGATAGCATTAAAACACCGTAGTTCATCCGCGATCCCTCCTCTTCTTCTCGATATAAATGACTCTCACGCCTCTTTTCCGCTGTTCTGCGATTTCGATACTTATACGGAAGTAGTCGGCTGCCTCACCGAACATACCCGAAATGTAATCCGCAGCAACACCGATGTAGTAGAACGCCCAATCCAGCGCAGCAAACGTCCACTTTAACGGATAGAGTAGGCGGTACATTATTCCGACGCCTCCAACTCATAGAGCCGCTGAAAAGATTGGATAACGCGTGCTCCTGACTCATAAAGTTCGACGGCGGGTGCGTCAAGTTTGAACGCGGGCTTATCGTCAATCAAAATAACCTTATTTCCGTTTTCATCTACCTTAATCTGACCGCGTTCCTTAGCTTCATCAAATGTTAAGCCGAAATGATCAAACGCCCTTTGAAATTCCGAATACATCCATCCTTGAACTTTTTTAGAAAATTCATCAAATAGTGCGCCATCACTCTTTCTCTCATTTTCAATATCCTTGAAATACTGTTTAAGTCTCGGACTTAGTTTATAAGTCACTACCGCTCGACCTCCCGCTTTAATTTCGCCTTCGCCTCGTCCTGCTTCGCCTTGTATTCCTCGTCGCCGTACATCGCTTCCAAACGCTTGTAATCGTTATATTCATCGAGCAGCTCATCGATTTTCTTCGTCTTGTCTTTCGCCATTTCACTCCCCGCCTTTTCTAGTCTTTCGCTAAGCTTAGCTATGGTATCGGCACTCGGTAATTCCGGAAGAAATTCCGCAAAGTGAAACGCCGTTCCCTCTGGCTTCGGATAGTTTTCGTAATCAACTCCGTCAAGATATTCGTCAACAAACTGACTCCGGCAGACTAGACGGATATCGTTCGCATCAGCGAGAATCCATTCGCCGTGTATTGCGTCTGTCAGATCGAACTCAACGTAAGTAGAGACGCCGGTATCATCCGTTTCCTCAATGTCCCGACGCGCATCCACGAAGAAAATGCGGTCAGGGTAGCCGTCTACTGCGACTAGGTCTCCGAAAGCGATGTCCGTTTTCATCTCCGCAGCCCCCTTTTCGATTCGCCTTCGAATTCAATCACGCGACATAGGTCACGGACCCGATCCGCTAGTCTTCCTTCACCGAATACGTCGGCTATATCGTACGGCTTATTCGCGGGTACACGTTTTCTCGGTTCGACGTCGGATTTCAACGGAATATTGCTCGTATATATTGTCGGTAATTGGTTCGTAACTCTCGCGTTAATTATTCCGTGCAGATCGCCGCGAAATCCGTCTGATGGGCTCCGAACGCCTATATCGTCTAGTACCACAAAGGGCGCCGTTTTAGCCGCTTCTAACGCGCGATAATAACGGTCGGCCGCCGGCTCTGCGACAGAATCTGGTACTCTCGGTCGATTGAATTCGTTATAGTCGTTCTGCCACTCGTTCACATCGAGGAAATAGACGGGACGCAGTGACGGCGTTAAACCTCTCCGCAAAGATCCGCTGTAATGGACGCGCAGCCATTCGTTAAGGATTGCCGCCGCTGTCGTCGTCTTGCCGGTTCCGGAGTTCGCGCTGTAGAGATACAACGACTTGATCCGGTCAGCCGGTTCGATATAGCCCTCCGTTTGCTCAAATTGGCGTTCGAACGTCTTGACGTAGTTTTCAACCGATTTATATACCGCAGGCTGATCCGCTCTGGCCGGCGAGTTGGCGAGCGTTGTCAGTCGATATTCTCGCGGTAAGCCTGCCGCCGCAGACCGGCCGCCGTTTCCTGTCGCTCCGTGTAGTGCGATGAAGTGCGGGCATTGGCGATTGCAGGCGGACGTGCCGGCCGCTTTACATCCGTTAGCCAGGACGCAGTTTCTTTCGTTAGTCAATGGCGTTCACCCCTTTCGTTAATCGCGTACATTTACTACCTCGTAATGATCGTCACGCTTTTCAATACGGACTTTATCCCCGATGTTAAATGTCGTAATACCGATCCATTTCTTATTTCGTGGACGAAAGTATATTTGATGTCCGCTGTCTGAAACGCTGATTATTTCTCCGACTCTTCCAGCCGCCGCAGATTTCACCGTATAACCTTCATCCAACAGTCCTTTTATTTCAAGTCCGATGCTCATTCGCAATCCCTCCGTTTAATAAAAGTCGTCGCCGATTTCCGCCTGCTGTTCCCGCCTTTGTTGCGCCGCTGCTTCGGCCTTGATTTCCGCTACTGCCCGCTGTAAATTCCGTCCCATATACGTTTGCATAAATCCGAAACTGATGCCCGGATACTGCGGGTTCGGCCTGTATTCCGCAAAGCATAGATCGATGAATCGCTTCGTTACCTCCGGACCGTATTCGCCTGGCTTCCGTTTCGTCCCGACCCAACGACCGAGCATTCCCGCTTCCGCCTTCCATCCGCGCATCGGAACGTAAGGGACACCGTACAGCCGCTCATGCTCCGCTTTTAAGTACGCCTGGAAGTGAGATGTATTCCATTTTTCTACTTCAGTAACTCTCCACGAATCCGCTCCCAATCATCATCCCTCCATGATTTATTCTGAGAAATTCGGTCTATTGCGCTTTTTGAAACCCCGTATATTTCTGCAATTTGTTTATGTGTCAAATCTTTTAGTAAGATGCGCCTTCTTATTTCATTCACACGCCCCCAGTCCAATTTAGCTGTGTTAGTGTTTTCAACCTTACGTAAACCGGTTGCTACTGCGTGTCTTAAGTTATCCCCGACTGTAATTAACTCAAGATTGTCTGGTAAGTTGTTAAGTTTATTTCCGTCAATATGATTGACTACATATCCGTCTGGGAATTTTGCGATGTTGTGATGAAACGCGTATATCAGACGATGTAATCCTATATGGTAGTACTTACCGTTAAACGTAAATGTGAGGACATAATAACCGTCGCTCGCAACCCTTTTTAGCTTTTTTGGTTTATCTAGGTACTTACCTTTACCTCGGAAATCATAGTTCAGGTAGACATGACCATTTTTATATAAGAGCTTTTTGTCCTTGAACAAATTATTCGTATATTCGAACAGCTCTTGGCCTTCGTATGCTGCTGCCGTAGGTCTTGGTCTTTTTGAATTTTCTTTATAGTAGGACGTCATGCATATAGCACGACCCCCGAACGCTGACGGATCGATTCGAGTTCTTCTTTCGTCATTACGCATTCACCCCTTCGATTTTAATTCCGAGACAGTCGACAGTACTTCGGATTCCCTCCGCAACGCCTGATGTGAAAATATCTTCCTTACTATGCGGCATGGACTGTTCGTGGCGCTGGTAATTGGTCGCGTACAGCTCCCGAACCTTCTCCTCCGGCGTCTTTTCGACTTCATATCCGTTGATTAATGCGGCTGCGAGCGTCATGATGTCGAGATCTTTAAGATCATCTCCGATTATTCCATCACAGGATGCCATAAGGATGTGTTTATCGGCATGACCGATGCGGCGCATCCTCTCTAACGTTTCCGCCTGCTCCTTCGTAATTACCGGCTTTTTAATTTCGCTCATCTATTCGTCCTCCTTCGCGAGAATATCGTACGCATACAGTTGTATATCGAAACGAACAATGCCGCTTCCGTCCGATTGTATCTGTGACCCCTTTACGTGAAATCCTTTTTGCGCAAAGTGTTCTCGGAGAATCTTCTCGATTTCGTCGTCTAAAAGGCTGATTGTAACGTTCATCATTCGCCCTCCTTTAATTCGCTCATTAGTAGCCCGTGTAATGCGGTGATGATATGTCGCTGATCAGCCGTAAGGTTATCCGGAAGTTTCATCGGAATCACGCCCGGCTCTGACGGCTGTCGCTCAGATCTGACGTAGAGGTCGGCCGTTAGTTCTTCCGCTTCTTCGAGCGTTCCCTTCAGCCGCTCGTTTTCCGCAATCAATCCGGCAATAGTGCAGCGTAGGTCTGCGATTTCGTCCGCCATTTTTCCGCCCCCATTCCGTGTATTTTCGTCCATCTAACGTCAGCCCTTACGATTGCCCTCGACCGTCAGCAAAGCCGCTAATTCGCCGCGAAATTCCCGTATAATTCGTGCGAGCTCTTCCAGCGTTGTGGCGTCGGATAATTTAATCCGCCGATCCATTACGTACATGATTGCGCGGTCAACCGATGAGAAGTACGCGACCTCTCGCCAGCGTGCGATCGGCGACGGATCTAAGTCGGGATTTTCGGCGAGCCGCTTCGGCCAGTTCGGCGCTTTTGTTGGATCCGTGAAATAGCGTTCATTTACGATGATATTGCGATCGTCTGACGTGAGTTTGTAATCGGGGGAAATCGGGATTTCAATCGTCATGGTTTTCGTTACTCCTTTCGTTATCTGTTTTTAAAAACTTCGGTTACTGTACCGTTCTTATAGAAGATACGAGCATCGGGCGTCGTCCATCCGTATTCGTCCGCTAGGAATTGAGCGTACTGTTCGACATTTTCGAAGGATACCTTTCCGGAGTAACTTCGGAATATATAATCGGACCAAGTTGGCGCAGTGTGGATCGGGTAATTACCGTATCGCGCCTTCCATTCCTCTTCTTTTTCAGGCGAAGCTATATTCGAGTAAACCCCTGCTTCCCATCCTTTTTTGTTAATACGATCTAACTCGACTGGGTCTGCGATTCCCCAACGATCTCCACAACAGCCGCAGTCAATACCTTCGCTTACTCCGTTCCAGTAGACGCCAAGGCCTTCTGCAATTGTGTCCGCTTCTTCGTAAGAATTCGCCTCAATGAAGATCCGGTGACAAAGTTTATCATTCGTAAGGAAAGACCCACCGCTATTGTTCTGTGTATATTCGTAAAAAGCCATACTATCGTACTCCCTTCGTTATTATTAAAACCTAGCAATCGTTCGCATACGCTCACTCTTGCAGATGTTCCTTTATCGCGATATATCTTTAGTAAGAATATCCGCGCGAATGTATATGAGCGCTATTATTTAATTGAGTATAGATAATGCGTATAGTAAATGAGTATAGTTCGTCTGTCGTTTGAGCAAGGGACGGGTTCACCTCATGAACCCCCGGCTTCATTTTCGAACGATTTCGGTATTGGAAGCAGTACGTACAGGTTCGATAATTGTCCGCTCTCTTTGCTCCTTCTTTCGCGAATATCGATCAATCCGACTTCCTTCAACTTCCGTAAAGCCTCCCGGACCGTATTCTCCGAGCAGAAACATTCGGCTGCCAGCGTCTTGATCGAAGGAAACGACTGCTTGCTGTGATTATCCGCGTGCATCGACAACATCGTATAAACGAGCTTTTGCGCACTCTTGTCGAGAACCTTGACGTCAGACAATACGCTGCTCGCTACCTGTGCGAATTTGTGCTCGCGTAAATCCAAAACGCCCCGTTCTTCGTTCAAGACATAGCCCCCTTATCGAACACCTTCGCGATGACGTACCCTTTCGATTCGAGAAGTTCAATTAGTTTAACCGCATTCTTCCTCCCGGTTCCCTGATCGCCGCCCATATTGTGTGCTTCAGATAAAAATCTAGTAAGATGTACGAACAAAAGCTCGTCTTCAGATTCGTTTCTACCTTCGTACATAACAGTCACCTCCTGAATTAGTTCCACAGACGAACCTGTGCTCGTGGAAATCAATCGGTCGCTTTTCGTTTGTCATCCGTTTATCACCCCGCAATCTCTTTCGTAATGATCTCCGGAAATTCTAGGTAGTCATCGAAGAACAGACGTCCATTTGCGCCTACAAAAGCGTTGCTGCCGACTGTATTCGAATACCTCAACGTAATACTCCTTTTATGCGGAAGATCGCGCCATACTAGATACGCCGTTTTTCCGGAGTAAAAGTCGTGTAGCGCGAGGATGTCGAAATCCTCTTTGCTGTAATGCTTACTAGATGCACTCGGCCGGGTGATATCGAATTTAACCTTTTCACCGTCTTCTGAACGCGCGCTTTTCACCTGAACCCGATAAGCCTTTCCGTCCTTCTCAACGAGCATGTCGCATTCCGTATTCCCCATCGTAGGTAAGTACGGCTCGTAGCCCTTCAATATAAGATCGCTTACTACGATCATTTCCGCCGCTGCTCCCGTAATCCTCATTCTCGGTAATATGACAACCGCCTCCTTTGCGTTAGTAACTCCCCGCTGTAGCCTTCATGAAATAATACCCGCGACTTTTTAAAACCGCACAATAAATTCGAAATTTTTTCCGCCGTCACTTATAACTGCGCAACGACTTTCCGAAATGGACACCGTTTTTAAAATTTCGCTGTCATAGATAACTGCGAAGTCATTTCCGGAATGGCACACGTTTTCCTGCGTTCATTATTAGTTGCGTATAAACTTTCCGGATCGGACAGCGTTTTAGACAAAAAAAATAACCCGGCCAATCGGCCGAGTCTATTTGCGTCGCGTTTTTCGTTCCTTATTAAGTTTTCCAGTTATTTGTGCTAGAGGAGAATGTTTTTTATGTTGAGCCTTTAGCGACTGCTTTGATAGGTGAGTATATCGTTTCACCATTCGCATATCTGCGTGACCTAGAAGGGCTTGTAGGTGTCTTATATCTCCGCCATCCTCTAAAAACATCGTAGCGCCTGTGTGTCTTATCAGGTGTGGATGTACTCGTTTCTTTATGCCTGCTTTCTCCGCATAAGTATTTAGTCGCTGTCTGAAGTGGTTTGTTGTCATTTTTTCTCCATAGTTTGTTAGGAAGACATAATCACTATCAAAATCCTCATTTTCCTTAATTAATTCTTTTAATAGATTCATCGTCCTTTTTTCTAACGGGACAAATCTCCCTTTCCGTGTTTTGACGTCCCACGCACTAAGATATACTGTGTCAGATGAGAAATCGACACTGTCCTCAGTTAACGATAATATCTCACCGACACGTGTCATCGAGTCGATTAAACAGGTCAACGCAACATAATCGCGAAACCCTACATACGAACGTTGATCCGGAATGGAAAGTAATTTCCGCATTTCATCCGGAGATAAGATATTGACCATCTCTTCCGGATCTGTCACCAATTTCGTCTCTTCGAAAGGATTTTCAGCCGCAGACCCTGCTTTTATACAAAAACGAAAAAACGTCCGCATAGTTTTTATGTAGTCGTTAACCGATTTCGGGGAGAGTCCGGGCGTCTTATGTTCGTCCTTCTTAAATTTATGGCCGTCGAATTTTACGCGCTCATGCAGGAGCCACGATACGAATCCGCGCGCAAAGTCAACGTCGATATCTCGTATATCATCGCCTACACTGACCATCTTCGCGTACTCAAGTAAATAACGACAGGCACGCATATACCGATCGATTGTTTCGGGGGCCCTATTTTCCGCTCTCTTTGCGTCGCATAGTTTTTCAAACATCGTCGTTATCGAATAAATACCACTTCGTTTAGTCTTCGTTAAAGATCTTCCGTTTTTAACTCGTTTACCCTTCCGCCGTTCTGAATGCATTAAAAAAATCGCCTCCTAAATCCGTTTAGAAGACGATTGATAATCGATGCGCTACACTGTCGGAGTTAGGTGCGTTACACTGCGATTAGTCATCGTGTAAGTCACCGTTTAGTCATCGTTGATATAGCGCCGTTTGTTTCCGAGATGGAGCATAGCGGGCTCGAACCGCTGACCTCTACACTGCCAGTGTAGCGCTCTCCCAGCTGAGCTAATGCCCCGTATATTTAAGACATGATTTATTATAGATGGATTTTTGGAGAAAAGC
>Ga0180429_10000491_pt1 | contig 35360 bp, 42 predicted proteins | sample SS_ome_FD_132428 | JGI IMG/M metagenome (GOLD analysis project Ga0180429, IMG submission 132428) | Hypersaline lake sediment archaeal communities from the Salton Sea, California, USA - SS_1_S_1 metaG | ecosystem: Environmental > Aquatic > Non-marine Saline and Alkaline > Hypersaline > Sediment ...
CAGCTCGACGCCGTGAAGTCCTTCGACGCCGGGCCGGAATCCTACGCGGATACGCTCGCCCGCGTGATCCGCGAGCGCGACGAGCTCAAGGCGCGCGTCGAAGAGCTCGAGCTCGCTCTCGAGCGGGCGCTTTCACGGATGCTCTGAACCGTGGGGGGCGGCTAGAACCGTCTTTGTCAATCCACCCTATGGCGAAGCTCGGGCTCGCTGGATAGACCGCTGCATCGAAGAGAGCTCGCGGAAGATCGCGCTCTTGATCCCCTGCCATACCGAAACCCGGGCGACTCAGCGCGCGATCGAGGCCGGTGTATCGACACTCTTTATTCGCGCTCGGCTACGCTTCGGGATCCCGAGAGAGAATGGCCGATCTGAGGCGGCTTCGCACGGCTCTATTCTCGTCGGGCTGAACCTTGATCTCTCGCCGCTTGCGGGGCTCGGGGTCGTTCTCTATCGGGGCCGGCCATGAGCTCGCACGGCCCGAGCTGCCCCGAGGGCTGCCGCTGTAAGCGCGTGCGACGCGGGCTCTATCGCCCGATGGGGCCGACCGAAGGCGGGGCTCTCGTGCTCGTGATCGACGAGAAGGGCGAGGGTCTGAACGAATGGGAAAGCTCGTTCCTCGCGCACGTCCGGAGGTTCGATCAGGCGAGCGACTTCACGAAGCGTCAAGTCGCCGCGCTTCGCTCGATCCAGCGGCAGCGGGTTCCGCGCCGGTTCTGGTATCGGGGGCCGGCATGAGCTCCGGCAACGGCTACGCGCGGAGCGGCGACGGCGAGGTCTGGCGACCGCTCCGTTTCGACCCGTGGGGCGCGACTCTGCTCGAGCCTGAGCCGGCCCCGGAGCCGGCGAGCCGATCTGAGATCCTGAGAGCGCGGCTCATGGCCGAGCTCGAGGTTCGCCCGGTCGCCGGCGCGCTGATCGAGCCCCCGACGACGCTCAAGAGCTCGCCGGCAGCGCTCGCGAAGTTCTGGGAATTCAGCGCGTTCGGGTTCTTCCTGCCCGAGCTGCTCACCTATGAAGGGGGTCGAGATGCCTGAAATGGTGCGCGTAACGATGGGGCCGGAAGGCGACGATCGCTTCGACGAGCTGGTTCACGGATCGGGCTCGCTCAGCGACGGGGGCGATCTCGAGCTCGCCGTGAAGCGCGACGGAACCCAGGGCGGGAAACCGGCCGTCGTCGCGTCGTTCACCGTGCGTCTACCGGACGGCGAGATCGCTCGCGTTCAGACCGTGACGACGCTCCGCGTGCTGCTCACGGCGACCGAGACGCTACGCCTCGCCTATCCCGAGCTCTGAGCCGTCCCTAGATCGTGGGGGTTGACTCAGTGTCGCCCCCATGATATAGGGTCGAGCGTCCCGATCTTGCGAGGGTCGGAGCGCGAAAGGGTGCTGAGAGCCAGAGCAAGCCTGCAAGACAAGCTCCGTGAGAGTCGCCGGAACCGTCGAGCTCGAGCCCGAGCTCGCGAGACATCTCAGCGCGCCGGCCCCGAGAACCTCGATCCGTTCTTCCTGCTCTCGCCCCGTGTCCGGAACCTGCTCACCGGCGTTCGCCTCACGAATCCCTTCGTGCAGAACGTCTGGGTTTGGAAGGCGATTTCGGTGATCGCCGAGAACCTAACCCGGATGCCGCTCGAGCTCTTCACCGGCGTTCCGGGCGAGACCGAGACGCCGGCCCCCGACGGCCCGTGGCACGAGCTATTCGAGAACCCTCACCCCGATCTCGACGCTTCGGATCTCTGGCTTCTCACGACCGTCTACGCTCTGCTGCCGCCCGGCGATGCTTTCTGGATCCTGAGAAGCCGGACAGGCGGCGATCTCATGCCGAGCGAGGTTCCGAGATGGGCTGAGCCCGTTTCGGGCCGGTTCCTCAAGTCGAACGTCGGCGCGAACGGAATCGTTCGGTCGTGGGATTTCAGCCGGGCCGGCTCCGGCGTCGTCGAAGAGCTGCTTCCGCACGAGCTCGTGCAGTTCCGGCTTCCGAACCCGTGGAATCCTCGCCGGGGGCAAGCCCCGATCGAAGCCGCGACGAGCGAGGTCGAGAGCGACCTTCTCGCCGGCGAGCACAATCGGACGATGCTCAAGGACGGGGGGCAACCCGACGGCGTGCTCGAGGTCAAGGACGAGAACACGTCGTTCTCGAAGGAAGAGGCCGACCTTCTCGCCGAGGACTGGCGCGAGCGCTTCGGGGGCGCGCAAGGGCAGCGGGGCCGGCCGGCGATCCTGCCGGGGGGCCTCTCGTTCAAGCCGACGACGGTCTCGCACAAGGACATGCAGTTTTCGGATCAGCGGGTTTGGAGCCGCGAGGCCGTCGCGGCAGCCTACGGCGTTCCGCTGTTTCTTATGGGGGTCGTTTCCGACGTTCACCGTGAGACGAGCCGCGAGGCGATCCGGTTCTTCTGGCGGGAGACCGTGATTCCGCTCGCGACGCGCTTCGCCCGATCCCTCGATTCCAGGCTCTTCCGGAACCGGGGCGCGGGAAAGACGCTCGCGAGGGCCGGGGCCCGCGGGGCAGTCTGGGCCAAATGGAACACCGAGGACGTCGAAGCGCTCCGCGAGGAAGCGCTCGAGCGGCGTCGAACGGCCGAAGTCGACCGGCGCCTCGGAATCCCGCTGAACGAAGTGATCCGGAAGCATTCGCTCGGATACGACGAGCAGGAAGGCGGCGACGTCGCGCTGATTCCCGTCGGTTGGGAACGGCTCGACCTTCTCACCGTCGACGATCCCTTCGCGACGGGCCCGACCGAGCCGAAGCCCCCGGAAGAGCCAGACCCCGAAGACGACGACGAGCCGAAGGATCCCGGCGATCCGGAGGCCGACCCCGACGGCGAGGGCGCGAGCGAGGGCGAGGACGAACGCGCCTTCCCCCGGCTGATCTCCGCGCCTTCGCCGCTCTCTCTTCCCGTGCGCGCCAGCGACAAGGCTCGACGCGAGCAGCACGAGCTCTATCTTCGCGGCGTTCACGGCCCCGGCGAGCGGCGTCTCAAGCGCAAGGTCTCGGGGTTCTTCTACGGCCGGCGCGCCGAGACGCTCGAAGAGCTCCGAAGGCTCGACGAGCAGCGCGCCGGCGTCTCGCTCGGCCAGCTCGCCCGCGAGCTCGAGCTGCTACGGTCGGGCCCGTATCCCGAGCTCCGCGAGCTGCTCGAGGGGCGCGCACCGTGGACCGAGGAAGTCGACGATCTGGCGGCTCGAGCTCTGCGCGAGATCAGCGACGGAGCGGTCGAGCAATGGCTCGCCGAGCAGCGGAAGCGATGGGATCAGATCCTTCTCGATCAGACGAATCCGATCGTCGGCGAGATCGTCGAGGCCTCGCTCGAGCGTCTCGGCGAGCAGCTCGGGGGCAGTCTGAACGTCGCGAGCGCGGCTCACCCGGCGATGCTCGAGTTCATGGAAGCTCAGGGGGGCCGGCGAATCGTCGTGAACGAGACGCTGCAGAAGGGCATCCGGCGAGCTCTGCTCGCGGGGCTCGGGCAGAACGAGAACCTCGCGGAGCTGCAGACGCGGATCCGCTCGGTCTTCGCGATGTCTCAGCGTCGTTCCCTCACGATCGCCAGAACCGAAACAGGCATGGCAGCCGTCGGGGCGAAGGCCGAAGCCTACGGCCTCGAAGGCGTCGAGAATCATTCATGGCTCACGGCCGGCGACGAATTCGTGAGCAGCGGGAAGCCCGGCGAGAGCCGGAATCACTACGTTCTCGACGGGATCAGCATTCCCGTCGGCGGGAAGTTCGCGAACGGGCTTCGGTATCCCCTCGACTCTGCCCCCGGCAAGGCGAGCGAGGTCTGCAATTGCCGGTGCGACTCGCTGCCGGAATGAGGAAACCATGAGCAAGAGAGCACGCGAAGCGATCGCCCGGAAGGGCGGGATTGTTCCGCGCGGAGCGGTCTCAATCGTCGGCGAGCACCCCGAGACTATCGTTCCGCTGAACGCGATTCGGGGGCGCGGGTTCCGGCTCGGGCCCGACGTGCTCGAGGGGCTCGAGCTCAATCCGGGCCAGCTCGAGAGCCAGCTCGCGAACGAGCTCGCGCTTCCGGGCCCCGACCGCGAGCTGAGCGACGACGCCGTGATCGGCCGGAGCATCCGGGCGACGGTCGGCGTGAGCGTTCGGGCCGTCGACGAGAACGCGCGAACGGTGCGCTTCGTCGCCAGCACGGAAGACGTCGCCCGCGACGGCGATATCGTGCGCGCCGACGGTTGGGTGCTCGAGCAGCTCGAGCGGAACCCGGTCTTTCTCTGGGCCCATTCCTACGGCACGCCCCCGATCGGCCGAATCGTCGAGACGGAGCTCTTCACCGGCAAGGCCGAGAAGAACCCGCGGCTCGAGATCGTCGTTCAGTTCGCCGGCTACGCGGAAGCCTACGATTTCGCCGAGACGGTCTTCCGGCTCTACGCGCACGGCTTCATGCATGCCGTGTCGGTCGGCTTCCTGATCCGGGCCTACGAGAACCCGGATGCCGACGAGAAGAAGAAGCTCGGCCTCGAGCAGTGGGGGATCGTGATCACGTCGGCCGAGCTGCTCGAGGTCTCGGCCGTGCCGGTGCCGGCCGATGCCGGCGCGCTGATCACGAGCTCGCTCAGCGGCATCGCGCGAGGGATCATCTCTCGGGGCGATCTCGAGCGGCTCGCCGAGAACGTCGACGGCCCGACGCGCGAGAGCGTCGACGCCGTTCTGAGAATCACCTATCGAACCGACGAGCTCGAAGCGCGCGTCGACGCGCTCGAGCAGCGTATCGACGAGCTCACGCCGTCGCCGACGGGCGACGAGACGCCGGCCCCGGAAGCCCCCGAGAGGCCGAGCGCGCGTGAGACCGTCTCTTCCGTTCTGAGATCGCGAGGGATCGACGTTCAGCTCGACTCGAGCGCGGATCATGCCCGCTCTGAGGGGCTCGAGCCCGACGATCCTTACGGCCTCGCGAGCGGGATTCGGGGGCTGTTCACGGAACCCTCACCGGAGGTCTAGCATGGACGACGACGACGAGAATCAGAACGCCGGCGCGGTCGCAACCGCGCCGAGCGAGCCGATCCGGACGATCGAGCTCGCCGACAACGCGCCCGCGTGGGCGCGCCAGCTCGCCGACGGAATCGCCGCGCGCGACTCCGAGCACGCTTCCGAGATCACGGATCTCAGGGCGCGGCTCGACGAGCAGCGCAAGCGGGCCGACGAGCTCGCTCTGCAGTGGGGCAGCCGGAACGACGCCGGCAAGCCGAAGGCCGAGAAGCGCGTGAGCTTCTCGAAGATCTGCCGCGCGCTGCTCTCGGGCAACTGGGATCACGCCGGTTTCGAGCGCGAGGTCTGCCGCGATCCGGAGGCCCGGCACGTCGACGCGATGGCCCGTGCCGATCTCGGAACGGGAACCGACGCGACGGGCGGCGTGCTCGTCCCGGAGGAATACCTTCCCGAGATGTTCATCGAGCTTCTCAGGGCGAAGACGATCGCGCTCCGTCTCGGCGCGACTTCGCTCGACGGGCTCACCGGCTCCGTTCGCATCCCGATGCAGGACGGGGGCGGCACGGCCTACATGGTCGCGGAGCACGGCGATATCACCGAGTCGAACCTCACGACCGACGAGCTCACCCTCACCCCGCACGAGATGGCGGCTCTGACCGTCACGTCGAAGCGGCTCGTGATGATGGGCAATCCGAGCGTCGAGGCGATGATTCAGAACGATCTCGCCCGCGTGCTCGGGCTCAAGCTCGACGATCAGGTTCTGCACGGTGACGGCACCGGCGCGAACCTCACCGGCATCGACGCGACGACCGGGATCAACACGACCGCGATGGACGCGGTGCCGACGTTCCTGCTGCTCGAAGCGATGATGTACGAGGTCGAGGCCGACAACGCCGATGAAGGCTCGCTCGGATGGGGTATGAACCCCCGCGAGTGGTCGACGATCCGGCGTATCGTCGACACGACCGGCCGTCCGCTCATGGGGTCGCTCGCCGAAGGCGCGACGAAGCGTCTGCTCGGGCATCCCGTCGCGACGAGCTCGCAGATCCCGATCAATCTCGGGGCCGGCACCGACGAAGGTCGCGTCTTCTTCGGCAACTGGGCCGATCTGATCATCGGCTCATGGGGCGGGCTCGTGATCGAGGTCTCGGGCGAGGCCGGCGACGCCTTCAAGAAGCATCAGCTCTGGATCAAGGTGCTGCGCGAGGTCGACTGCGGCGTGCGGCATCCCGTGTCGTTCGTCGTCGACGACACCGTGCGCCGGAGCTAGTACCGGACAACGGATCACGGCTTGTCGCCGTGTCCTTTCTGAGAGGCCGGCGAGCTCTACGGGGTTCGCCGGCCCGACCCGATCAGGGGGGCGACGATGGATCTCACGACGAGCGCGCTCGTGAAAGCGTATCTCACCGGAGCCGGGGCGACCGTCTACGGCTCCGATATCGACGCCCTTCTAGCCGAGCTCGTCTCGCTCTACTCGGCGCGCTTCCTGAGCGTGCTCGGCCGGCTGGCCGAGAAGACCGAGCGCGTCGTCGATCTCGACGTGCGGGCGCGGCAGACGATCTTTTCCCTGCCGGCCTATCCGATCGACACCGGCGAAACCTTTACGCTCGTGAACGACCCGAATCGCTCGTTCACGGGCGCGGCGGTTTCCTCGAGTAACTACGTCGTCAAGGCCGATCTCGGCGCGTTCGTTCTGGACGTGCCGGAGCTCGTGCCGGGTTACGGCGTGCTCCGCGTGACCTACACGGGGGGCATGGGTGCCGACGCTGCATCGATCGCGGCTGCTTTCCCGGAAATCGCGGAGTTGCTCGCGATCCAGGTCGCGCACCATCTCCAGAGACGCGAGACGCTCGGGGCGACGAACGTATCAGGCGGCGATGGGAATGTCGGGTTCCCGGGAACGCTGAACCTCTTGCCGATGGTGCGGCAGGGCCTCGCACCGTATCGGCGGAAATGGATCGCTTGAGGAAAGGACACGAAGCGATGGTCGACTATCAGGAAGTGCTCGAGCCGCTCGACGAGATCGTCGAGGCCGGCGACGAGAACGCCGGCGAGGTCGTCGAGCTGGCCGACGCGCGGTCGCTCCGCTCGATGATGCGCGCCCCGGACAAGTCGCACGTTCGCCCGCTGATCCGGACGGTCGCGCTGCTGCTCGCGCACATTCAGACCGGCGACGCGAAGGCGAAGGGCAAGCCCGACGACGGCAAGCCCGACGGCGACGACGACGAGAAGCCGGAGGGCTGATCCCTTGGCCGACGACGAGCTTGTCGAAGTGAACGTCGAAGCGCTGCTGCACGTCGCTGAGCACGCGCCAGAGCTGCTCTTCGAAGAGCTGCATCTCGGCTTCACGAAGTTCGGCAGATCGTTCGTCGGCAGCTTCAAGCGTGAGAGGCTCCGCGCGAGCTCGAGCGGCGACGGGGTTCAGACCCGATCCGGCTCGCTCTCGCGGAGCTTCTCGAGCTTCGTCACGGGGCAGCGTCTTGACACGCTCGCCGTTCAGATCGGCTCGGATTCACCCTATGCTCGGAAGCAAGAGGAAGGCGGCGAGATCCGGCCCGTTCGCGCTCAGTTTCTCACGATCCCGCTCGAGGCGGCGAAGACGCCCGCGGGAGTTGCGCGCGGTCCGGCCCGGTCTTTCCCGAATACGTTCATCACGACTTGCTCGCTGAGCGGGGCTCTCATGATCTGGCAGGAAGGCGAGCCGGACGTTCCGCTTTTCCTGCTCGTGCGTCGGGTCGTGCTCAAGGGGCGGCTCGGGTTCGTTCGCCATTGGAAGAGCTGGATTCCGAAGCTCTCGAAGGCGATTAACCTCGCCGTGAAGAAAGCGTTTCGCCGAAGCCAGGAAGGCGACGAAGGGGCTCTCGCATGATCGAGACCGTTCGCGAGCGAGTCGTCGAGAACGCCGTCGAGAGCCTCCGGCTCATGACGGTCGGGGCCGGCTTCTCTCAGGACTATCGGCACGTCGTCGCTTGGCGCGTGCCGGCTCAGGGCTCCGCTCTGCCGTCGCCCGGCGTCTTCGTGTTCGACATGAGCGAAACCGTGATCAGCGAAGAGAGCATCGGCGAGCTCATGAGCCTTGAGCTCTACGTCGAGCTGATCCAGGACTATCAGCAAAGCCAGGACGTCGACGGGGGAAAGATTCGCCGCGCGCTGATCGGCGACGCGACGAAGGCTCTGCTCGTCGACATCACCCGGGGCGGGATCGCCCGGGATACGCGCCGGATCAGCTCGCGCACGAACGCGGGAGCTGCCGGCACGACGAGAGCCGTCGTTCAGGTTCTCTTTCGAGTAACTTACGGGGTCGTCTACGACGACCCGACGCGACACTTCTGATTCGGAGGGTTGGACGATGAGAAAGCGACGCGCTCAAATCGCGGGGGCGGTTGAGGCAACCGAAGGCACGGCCGAGACGCTCGACGCGGGCGACGTCGTGCTCTGCTTCGACCCCGAATTCGTGCCGAACATCGAGATGCACGATCGCCGGCCGGCGCGGGCGATCATGACGCCGCTGGCGAAGCATCGGGGCGTGATGGCGGGAACGATCAGCTTCGGCCTCGAGCTCAAGGGCTCCGGGGCCGTCGGAACCGATCCGGCCTTCGATCCCTACCTTCGCGCGTGCGGCTTCGTGAAGACGGCGATCAAGTCGATCGGAATCGGGGCCGTGACGGGGGGGCCGTTCCTCCCGGGCGAGATCGTGACGGGCGGAACCTCGAGCGCGACGGCTCGCGTCGTCGGCCAGACCGCGAACGGGGCGAGCGTGCTCAAGCTCGTCGAGCTCTCGGGAACGCTCGTCGACGCCGAGACGCTCACGGGCGGAACGTCGGGCGCGACCGCGACGAGCTCGGGAACGCCGACGGCGGCTCAGGGCTTCGAATGGCTGCCGACGAGCGACGAGACGCTGATTCCGTCGCTCACGCTCGCGCTCAGGCTCGACGGGAAGAGCTTCGGGCTCGTCGCGGCTCGCGGCGACGTGACCTTCGAGGGGCGCGTCGGCGAGTCCGTCATGATGCGGTTCTCTTTCCAAGGCCGATACGTCGACGTGACCGATACGGGTCTGTTCTCGGGCGTGACCTACGAGAGCACGGTTCCCGTGATGTTCAAGGCGATCACGTCGGTTCTCTACGCGCTCGGCGACACGGAAGACGAAGCGAGCTTCACCGAGGTCGACCTTCGCGCCGGGAACACCGTTTCCCTCGACCGCTCGGCCGGCTACGCGAACGGTGTTCGCCGGGCTCTGCTGCCCGACCGCGTGCCGACGGGCCGAATCAATCCGCTGGCCGTGCTCGAGGCGACGGAGGCGTTCTGGGGCGCGCTCGAGGACGGCACCGAAGGCCGGCTCTATCTCGAGCTGCCGGGCGCGACGGCCGGCGAGAAGATCGCGATCGCTTGCCCGGCGATCGAGATCGGAGGGAACGCGAACGGCGACCGCGACGATCAGGTCGTGAGCGATCTCGAGTTCAACATGGTCTCGGCTCTCACCGATACCGTCGAGCTCGCGATGCAGCTCGCGATGTTCTAGGGGGCTCCGTAAGGCTCAGCGATACTGCGGCGAGTGCGGGTTTCTCCGCTGCTCGTGCTCGCCGTGTCCAAGATGCAGCGCGCCGGCCCCGAAGCCGGCACCGAAAGCGGAGACTCAGAAAGGACGGTGAGCCGTGTCGATCTTTCTCGATCCCGACGAAACCCTCGAGCACGAGATCGAGGGCGAGACGTTTCTGATCCGCGTTCTTCCGTCGCGGCGTCGTCTACGGCTCTTCAAGCTCATGAAGGGCGTGCGCGACGTCTTGCCCGAAGGTGCCGTCGAGCGCGTGCGAGAGGCCAAGGCAGCCGGCGAGAACGCCGAAATTCCCGACGAGCTCGCGGAAGAGCTCGGCGATCACTACTTCGACAGGCTCAGCGGCTTCGGGCCCGTGATTCAGCTCGGTTGCGCCGGCTGGCGCGGGCCGAGCGGAGCCGTCGCGACCGAGGTCGAGCTCGACGCGAACGACGAGCTCACCGGCAGAACGCTCGACCGGATCCCGATTCGGATCTGGGCCGAGCTCTTCGCGGCGATCCTGAGCGCGAACACGCTGAGCGCGGACACGGCAAAAAACTAGCAGCGGGGGCTGCAGCGATCTTCGGGCATTGCTCGGCCCCGTGCGCGCGGAAAGGCTGCCCGAGCGACTCGGATCTTCGACTTCACTACGGTTGCGACGAAAGCGAGGAAACGAAGGGATGGGGGGTCGATTGCTGGGCTTGCGGGGGCAGCGACGAGGATTGCCCGGTCTGCGAGCTCATTCCCCATCTCGGAACCCGAGCCGTGCTCATGAAGCGCTGCCCGAACCGGGTTCTCTCGCTCGAGGTTCAGGAAGCCTTAAAGGCCTTCGCCCGCTACCGCGGGAACGGCACGCTTCCTGCCGCTGGCGGGATGCTCGATCAATCCATGATGTTCGTCGAGATCCTCGACTTCCTCGCGCCGATCTGGCATCGGCACGACGAGATCGAGCGAGAACGGAAGTGAGCCCGTGAGCCCCTCGAGATCCGATCACGATGTCAATGTGCGGGCGACGCTGAAAGACCATCTCACGAACGAGATGCGAGCTCTCGGCCGAGAGGGCGCGAAGAGCGGGGGGAGCATCGCGGCTGGTTTCATCAAGGCTCAGGCCGCGATCTTCGCCGCTCGGGCTGCCGTGAAGGCGATCGGGCGAACGATCAAGGCGATCACCGTCGACGCCGTTCAAGAGATCGACCGGATCGGGAAGACCGCTCAGAAGATCGGCGTGAGCGTCGAGTTCCTCTCGGAAATGGGGCTCGCCGCTGAGCTGAGCGGGGCAAAGTTCGACGTGATGGCGCGCGGCCTCCGGAACGTCTCGCGAAACGCCCGGATGGTCGCGAACGACTCGAGGGAAATGATCGCCGTTTACGATCAGCTCGGGTTCTCGCAAGCCGAGTTCCTCGAGCTCGCGGCGAAGGGCCCCGAGACGCTCTTTCTCGCGATCGCCGAAGCGCTCTCGAGAGTCGAAGACGAAGGCGAGCGCGTCGCTCTGGCAATGCGCGCGGTCGGCGAGGAAGCCGGGCCTCAACTGCTGCCGATGTTCGCGAACGGCGTCGCCGGAATCCGCGAGATGCGGAAAGAGGCCGAGCGGCTCGGCATGTCGATTTCGAAGGCCGACTTCGAGCTCGCCGCGCGCACGAACGACGCGATCACGAGATTCGAGGCGAGCCTAACCGGGATCAAGCGAGCTCTCGCGCTCGAGCTCATGCCGGCGATCGCCGAGACGCTCGACACGGTTTCGGGGATCCTCGCGAAGTATCGGGGGAACATCGTTCAGGCTCTCAAGGGGGTTCTCTTCTGGGTTGCGAACGCGCTCGTTTCGGCTCTCGAAGCCGTCTCGGTCTGGATCGCGAAGCTCGTCGACGCGATCGAAAACCGAAGCGTCGTGAAGTCGCTCGGGAAGGATCTCTTCAAGGCTCAGATCGGGATTCTCTCATGGGGTCTCGAGCAGACGGGAGTGATCGAAGAGCAGACCGGAATGATCATGCGCGCGGCAGCGGAAGCCGCGACGAAAGAGGCCCCCGGGGGCGGCGAAAAGGCAGCTCGGGCGTTCTGGGAAGGCTTCCGCGCCCGGCTCGAGCAGGGCGCGGCAGAATGGAAGGCAGCCGAAGCCAGGGGCGAGCTGAATCAGGTTCTCGAGGGGATCGCCTCCGTCTGGAATGATCAGGTTCGGAGCTCTCTCGATCTGTTCGTCGACCCGATCAAGGAAGCCGCGCGGAGCTGGTTCGGGCGAGGCCCGGAGCTCGAGCTCGGGGCGGCATCTCTCGGCCCCATGCCGGAGCCGGCGAGCATTCTCGGCAGCATGGATCCGAACGCGCTCGACTCGATTCTCGACTCGCTCTCGAGCAAGGTCGAGCTTCTCGGGGCGACGAGCGAGAAAGAGCGCGAGCTGATCGCGCTCGAGCAAGAGCTCGACACGATCCGGAAGGCCGCGCTCGAGACCGAAGGCCGCACGTCTGAGCAAATGCGGGAGCTGATCGACTTGCTCGCCGAGTATGAGGCCGCGCGCCGGGGGCAGATCGAGACCGATCGCACGTTCTGGGCCGGCGCGAGGGATGCCGTCGACGGCCTCAAGCAAGACGCGCACGATCTCGGGGGGGCTGCCGTGACTCAGGCTATCGGGCTCTGGGATCGGTTCTGGGCCTCGATCCAGAATGGCGCGATGAACACCGGCGAGAAGCTCCGCGCCTTCGTCGTCGACGCCTTGAAGAACCTCTCGCGGCTCGCAATGAATCGGCTCTTTGTTCAGCTTCTCGACACCGTGATTCCGAGCGGGGGCGGCGAGCCGGCAGCGAAGCCGAAGCCGCAAGCCTCGCTCTCGGAGGGCGGGCTCGTGACGCGCCCGACGATCGCGATGCTTCACGGGCCCGAGCTCGTGATTCCGCTTCACAAGCTGAGCAAGCTCGGGGGGCTCGGGGGCGGGGGCGGGAGGACGATCAATCAGATCACGATCAGCGCGCCGGCCGGATCGAACCTCGATCAGCTCGCCGAGCTCGTCGGGCATGTTCTCGAGCGGCAGACTCAGCGGTCGGCACAGTTCCGCGGCGTTCTCGCCGGCGAGGGGGGGCTCTAAATGACGCTCGCGATCCTCACGCTGCCACCGTGGGAAACCTACGATCGAACGCCCGTGCTGCCGGTTCTGAATCAGTCTTACGGCGAGGGGGCCGAGATCCGAGCCGCGCTCGAGGGCCTCGAGCGTTACCGCTGGATCTGGCCTATGCGGCTCACGGCTTCCGAGCTGGCGACGTGGCAGGAATTCGCCCGGCTCCGCTCGCAGACGGTCGAGAGCTTCCTGATCAAAGACGTCAAATTCGGATACGCGCGAACGAACGTCGCGCTCGGCACGTCGACCGTCGGGCAGACGGAATTCGTGATCCCGACGACCGGAGTGAACGCGCACGACTACCCGGTCGACGACGCGAACGCGATTCTCTATGACGACGGCTCGCCCGTCTCGAAGACGGTGAGCGTCGACGATCGGAAGTTCACGGCTGCCGCTTCGCCGGCGACCGGCTCGATCATGTCGGCCGACTATCACTTCTATCGTCGGGTTCGGCTCGTCGCGCCGGCGACCGAGAAGCCCCTCGCGCCCGGCTGGATCGAGGTTGGAGCGGAGCTGCTCGAGGTCACGACATGACTCGAAGCCTACCGAGCGCGTTCACGACGCCAGCTCAGAGCACGAGCCCGGAGCCGATCCGGCTGCTCGAGCTCGAGACGGGCGACGCGACGACGCCTTGGATTCGGCTTTGCTCCGGGGCCGACAACGTGACCTTTCCGAGCTCGGGCGGGAACGTCTACACGGCGAGGCCGTTCAAGGTCGGGAAGATCGAGCACGCTGCCGGCAAGTCGCCCGATGTCGAGATCACGTTTCCGGACGGTGATTACAGCTTCGATACTTGGCTGCAGACGACCGACTTTCGCCGAAAGCGCGTGATCGTGCTCGACGTCGAGCGGAGCGCGCTCGGCAGCTCGAGCAATGCGAAGCGCGATCAGTTCTGGATCGACAATCGAACCCGCTCGCAACGGGGGGTCGTCTTCCGCGCGCTGAGCCTCGCCGCGATCATGCGGATCGTGCGGATCCCGAAACGGACCTTCACGCGGGAGCTCTTCCCGGGAATCCCGAGAGAGGGCGAGCTTTGAGCGATTGGCTCTCATACGTCGTTTCCGGGCTCCAGGTCGTCGCCGGCGTCGTGCTCACGGCGACGGGCAACCCGGGGGCCGGCGTTCCGCTGATCATCTCTGGGCTCGGGTCGGCGGCAGCGACCGCGCTCGCTCCGGAGCCGACGGGGGTCGACGGTTGGAAGAGCTCGCAGACTTACGGCTTCGACCGAGCTCAGAACGTCGCGAATGAAGGCTCGCCGCTCTTCGTCGTGCTCGGGAAGATGCGAGTCGCCCCGACCTACGTCTCGGCGTATACCGCTTGGGAAGATGACAAGGAAACGCTCTATGCGCTGCTCTCGTGCGGCTCCGGGGGTCGATGGGGCCTCGAAGACATCGACGATCTCGAGCTGAACGAGACCCCGATCGAGCACTTCAAAAAGGTCTCGTTCGACACGCGGCTCGGAACCTCGACTCAGACGGCAATGAAGGGCTTCGAGAAGGTCGGGATTCCCTACGGCCAGAATCACGAGCTCGGCACGAGCAGCGCGGCAACGTTCACTTGGGTTGCGAAGCGTCCGATCGACGAGCTCAGGGTCGGGATCGCCTTTTACGGGGGGCTCTACTCGATCAAGAGCAGCGGCGATCCCGGCAAGCTCGAGAAGTGCGAGCAGGAATTCGAGGTTCTCTACAAGCTGAGCACGGATTCCGATTCGGCCGACTGGCGACGCTATCCGGCCCCGACGGTCTCGGGCGACGGTTGGCACAAGGAAAGCTCGGGCGGTTGGGGCGTGAAAGAGAAAGAGCCCGGCACCGTGCGTCGCGTGATGGTGCTCGACTTCTCGACGCTGCACAGCTCGGGGATCCCCGATGCCGTCACGGTCCGGATCCGAACAACGCGCTCGAGCACGGTGAAGTATCGGCGGAAGGCGACGATCGTTCGCGTCGAAGAGCTCGTCGACGACGCTCGGACCTACGCGGGGCACGCGCTGATCGGATTGAAGGCCGTCGCGAACGCTCAGCTCGCCGGGGGGCTGCCGCGCGTGACGGCTCTCGTTTCTGGGATCAAGGCCGAGGATCCGAACGACTCGAATTCGGTCTCTTGGACGCGAAGCGCTCCGCTACTGCTTCGCGAGCTCTTGCTGAACGAAGACGACGGGCTCGGAGACTGGCTCAGCGCGAGCGACTTCGACAACGACTCGCTCGACGATGCGGTTGACTACTGCGCGGCGAACGCTGCCAGCGAGGGCGATCACAAGGAAGCGCGGCACGAGCTCGATCTCGTCGTCGACGTGAAGAGCCCGGCTGGCGACTGGGTTTCTCACATCATGAAGACGTTCCGATGCGCTCAGCTCGTCGAGGTCGGCGGGAAGCTTCACTTCGCGATCGACAAGGCGGGAACGAGCGACCGGACCTTCGACGGCCGAGCAGCGCGGCTCTCGACGAATCGGCCGATCCTTCGCACCGGCTCGCCGACCGCGCCGGGGCCTCTCGCGCTGCAAGAGGTCCAGCTTCCGATCGCAAGCGACGTGAATATCCTCGTCGTGAAGTTCGTCGACCGCGACGACCGATACCGGCGAGCTCGCACGCCCGAGGTCAAGGACACGGCAGCGCTCGCCGCTGGCGCGCCCGAAGTGCGAACGGAAGTCTTCCTTCCTGGCATCACGCGCGAGACGGAGGCGATCCGGCAAGCGCGATTCCTGCTGAACCTCGCGAGGCTTCGCCCGATCGGCTGGCGAATCGGCGTGAGTCGGGGCGATCTCGATCTGCTGCCGATGCAGCTCGTGACGCTCATGGCCGATCATCCGAGCCGGCTCGCTTCGCCCGGGAAGGTCTGTCAAGTGCAGGGCATCGTCTACGAATGGAATCAGGGTTCTCTCGATCTCGTGGAATACGACGCCGGCGTTTACAGCGACACGACCGACACGCTGCCGGCGAAGGCAAAATCACTTACCCGCTCGGAAGCGCTCGCTCGAGCTGCTACGATTCCGCGCGGAGCGACGAACGTCTCGATCTCGGAGCTGATCTAGCATGGCGCGAAAGGCGGCGATCAAATGGCAGAGCACGCCCGATCTCGGGCGGAAGCTCTGGCGTCTGTACGTCGCCGGCGCGGCGGATCAGAAGGGAAAGCTCTTCGCCGAAGTCGAGCCCGACGAGAGCTCGCACGTTCTTCATTCGCTGCCGGATTCGACGTTCTGGGTTCGGGTCGTCGCGGTCTCGAGGGCAGGGCTCGAGGAAGAATGGCGCGACTCTCAGGGCTCCGCGAAGCTCAGCGGCGACACGCTGCCGGCCGTTCCCGATCTCGTCGACGTGAAGGCTTCGGCCGTCGTCGCCGATCCGGTCGTGATCCAGCTCTCGAGCCCGCTGCCGGAGAATGCTGCCGCGACCGTCGAGGTTCTCGAGGGGCCGGACGAAGACCGCGCGAAGCTCGTCGCCGTTCAGCCGGTGCGCTCGAGCGACGGCCTCGATCTCGAGAACGAAGAGACGGAGCGGATCCCGGTTCAGCTCGAGCCGGGGCCCGGCACCGGAACCCGAACCGTGATCGCGAGGCCGCGCCCCGGGGCCGGCAGGAAGCCCGGCACGGCCGAGAGCTTCACGGTTCCCTTCCTCAACCCGAGAAACGCCTATTCGATCGCGATCGCGTCGATCATCGGAAATACCCGCGTCGGGTTCGACGCGCCGGGAACCTCGGACGAATGGACGCTCGACGCGACCGACGGCGTTACCCTTCGAGCTCTGCCGACTCAGACTCAGGCGACGACGGCGAACGGTTGGGGAACGCGAAACACGGGCATCCTTCGGAGCGTTCCGCGAGCTGCTCGGTTCATGCCCGAAGCGACGCTCACGAGCGACGAGAAGGATCTCGGGGCCTCATACGAATTCCGGCTCGAGTGCTCCGATCAGGCTCAGCGAGAGAGCGGCGCGACCGGCACGATCAGCCGGCGATCGCTCCGGGGCATCCCCCGGAACGCGCTCGACGCGCTGAGCTCGTCGCGATGGACCGAAGGCGACGATCGCTCGAGCCCCCGCGTCTCGCCGCTCTTCTATCTCGGCCAGCTCTTGAAGCAGAACGGCAAGGCACGGCGACCGCTGCCGGCCCCGAAATGGGAATACCGGATCAGCGAGAGCTCGCTCACTTCGGAGCCGTGGGAGCGCTACGTTCCCGGCGTGCGGCTCCGGGGCCGATACGTTCAAGTTCGGATCACGCTGCTCGAGCCGACGGGGCTCTGGCAAGTGATCTGCCCCCGTCTCGAGGCTCGCGCGTGGATTGATCACGCCGACGACCCCGCGCACGCGACGATCAAGCAAAAGGACGGGGCCGATTTCGTCGCCGGCACGGCCGACGACGAGCTCGCAGACATCACGGGCAGCACGAAGCAAATCGGGGTTCGCACGGACTCCGGCAACGAAGAGATTCAGGTAAACATCGGCGGAACGATCTTCTCAGTGGGGTTGACATGAGCTGGTTTCTGATCCTTCTCGTCGTCGTCGCCGGCTACTTGCTTCTGAGGCCGCTCGGGGTTCAGGAGTGGGATACGACGTCGTATCCCGTTCCCGACGGCGATCACGATATCGGCGTCGCTCAAGCCGAGATTCAAGCCGGTCTCGAGGCGATCCGGACCGATTACTACGGCACGACCGATCCGAGCACGGGCGCGTCGTGGGGCGCGGATCAGCTCGGCACGACTTGGCACAAGTCGACGAACGCGATCGGCGCGGGCGGCGACGATCTCGGGGGCGAGCTCTACGTCTGGGCCGTGCTCACGGCGACGCCGACTTACGGCTGGCGTCTGCTCAATCTCTACGGCTTCGTTCCGGTCGAGCCGAACGTGAACGCGCTGAACGTGACGGGCCAGAGCTCCGACGGATCGTGGCAGGATCTCGACCTTTCGGGAACCATCGGCGCGAGAGCGACGCGCGTGCAGCTCGCCGTGACAGTGAAGGATTCCGGCACGCCGGCGAGCACGGTCTTCGCCGAGTTCAGGAAAGACGGGATCACCGACGCGCGAACGCTTCGCGTGATCCCGCAAGCCTCCGGCGTCGAGAACACCGTCGTTCTCGAGCTCGAGGTCGAAGCGACGACGAGCGTCGTTCAGCGAAAGATCGCCGCGAGCGGATCGAACACGTTCGACCTTCGCGTCGACATTCTCGGATACTGGCAGCGCGCAAGCTAGGGGGCTTGAACCATGTCGGCAGCGACGAATTATCTCGAGCAGAAGCTTCTCGATCACGTCTCGCGGATCGCGGCCTACACTCAGCCGAGCGGGCTCACGATCGGGCTCAGCACGACGACGCCGAGCGACGACGGAACCAACTTCACGGAGCCGAGCGGCAACGGCTACGCGAAAGAAACCGTCGCGTTCAGTAGCGACGGGCAGGTCGGGGGGGCCTATCAGGTCTCAAACTCCGGCGCGCTCACGTTCACGGCGAGCGGGGGTAACTGGGGCACGATCACCTATTTCGGGATCTTCGACACGGAGGGAACCCCGAACCTGCTGAGCTTCGCCGCGATGGACACGAGCAGAACGATCAATGACGGCGAGAGCCTGAATTTCGCGATCGGCTCGATCAAGTGGACTCTCAACTAGCGGGGGTGCTCCGTGGCGAATGAGATCGTCGGGCTGCAGGGTTCCGTCGGGAAGGTGCGCGTCGGGCTCTTCTATCCGATTCCGGAGGCTCAGCGGATCGAGGATCCCGGGAACCCCGGAACCCTTCACGTTCCGTCGCCTTCCTCGGAGCTCGAGCCGGAAGCTGCCGGCGCGCTCGATGCCGCTCAGCTCGCCGCGCTCGACGCGGGCGAGGCTCTCTTCGCAGAGCGGACGATCGAGACGGATTCGACGGGCGCGGCTCTGCTCGCCAAAGTGCAAGCGCTCTATCAGGGTTGGAAGCCGACGCTTCTCGCTCAATATGTCTCTCGGTTTCAGTACGCCGGGAAGACGTTCGACGCGACCTAGCACGGGGGGCCGAGAATGGCACTCACGAAGACTCGCACGGCGATAACTCAGGTCACGGCGTCCGGAAACTCGAGCGATCTCGACGTTTCGAACGCCTACCGAGCGACGCTCGGGATCAAGCATGTCAACGGAACGGGAACGATCACGGCCGGCGCGCAAATCACCGTCCGATGGAAGCCGAACAGCGGTTCGACATGGTATGAGCTCACGACGATCGTTTGCGGCACGACGGCATCGGCGACGGAGCTCTTCACCGTCGACGTTCCCGACGCGGCGACCGACGTCGACCTTGACTATACGGCCCCGACCGGCTCGTCTGGGCACACGCTCGACGCCGAGGTCGCCGAGATCACGGGGATCTAGTGTCGAGGATTGCGATCCCGCCCGCTGCCGGCTCGCGCATACGGTGGGGGCACCCTCTCGGGCGCGGTCTCGTCGTTTGCGTTCCCTTCCTTGAAGGCTCTGGCGAGCCCCTCGAGTATGTCTCGCGCACGCTGGCGACGATCCAGGGAACGCCGACAGGCTGGATCGACGACGCGCACGGGCGCGGGTTTCAGTTCGACGCCGAAGGCGACGGGCTCACTTGGGCAGCGCACGAGCGCTGGCTCTTTGACGAAGGAATGACGATTCTTGCCGTCGCTGAATCCGAGACGGGGCACACGCTCGGGGTCGACCAAAACCTCGCGAATATCGGTAACAGCACGAAGGCCTCGGGGATGCTCTTCATCGACTCGACCGTGACTCGGGTTCGAGGGGCCTTTCGGAATGAGGCCGACACGGCATGGCGCGCGGTCTACAAGTCTGCATCGGCGACGCTCGGCGAGTTCAAAACCTACGTCTGCAGGCATTCGTCGCGGATCGCGTCGAGCAATTACGACGTTCTCAGCGACCGGAAGATTCACGTCTCATGGACTCAGGCAGACGATCACTATCACACGGTGGCTCTGCCGCTGAACATCGGGCGAGGCCGCGCGGCTGCAGAACGACATTGGCCCGGTCGGATCTACTGCGTTCTGATTTGGGATCGCTGGCTTACCGACGCGGAGCTCGCGAACGCTCAGGCCGACCCCTACGCGATGCTCCGCGAAGCGTGGCCTTTCTTCGCTCTCTCGAGCAGCGGACCGACGACTTATCAGGGCACGGGAACGGCTGCCGTCGCGGTCGGCCTCTCGTGCTCGAGCTCCGTCACGAAGCCGGGAGCGGGCTCCGCTGCCGTTTCTGCGGGGGTCTCGGTTTCCTCGAGCAAGACGTCGCCCGGGGCCGGCACGGCAGCCGGAGCGATCGCGCTGAGCTGTTCCTCGAGCGTCTCGCGCCCGGGGGCCGGCACGGCTTCGATCGTCGCAAGCCTGAGCGGCGACGGCACGACCGACGCGGAAGGCTCGGGCGATCCGACGATGACGATCGGGCTCAGCGCGACGAGCTCGAAGACGTCGCCCGGCACCGGCACGGCCTCGATCGTCGCCGGGAGCTCGGCCAGCTCGACGAAGAGCTCGCCGGGTTCCGGCACGGCTGCCGTCGTCGCCGGCGCGAGCGGGGCCGGCACGCGCTCGGCCCCGGGCTCGGGGGCGGCAGCTCTCGAGATGGGCCTCGAAGTGTCGACCGGCGCGTCGGTCGTCTGGGTTACGCTCGAGCTCGAGCTCGGGCCCCTTGCCGTCGAGTCTACTGATCTGGCGAACCCGAACGTCGAGCTCGACGTCGGGCTCGCGCTTCTCGAGACCGAGCTCAGCGACGCGCCCGGGGGCTGATATGACGATCGCCGCGCAAGTGATCACGAGACCGCTCTTCACCGGAACGGCTCACCGGATCGAGCTGATCCTCTGGGAAAACAAGGCGACGAGAACCCGGTTCGACATGACCGGGAAGACTCTCAAGGTTCGGTTTCAGAGTATCGGCGTCGCCGTCGCCGAGTATACGGTCGTCGCGACCGACGCGACCGAAGGCGAGGGATACTTCGATCTCGGAACGTCGCATGTCAACGCCGGAGCTTGCTCCGGCCAGATCACCGTAGACGGGCAGGCTCGCGATCGCTTCGAGACGGAGCTGATCGCGTCGATATAACCCATGCCGGGGGGCAGAGGGAGCAATGGGATTTGAGCACGAACACGGAGCGTATCGGTGAGCTCGAGAGGGAAGTCGCACGGTGTAGGGCCGTCGGTTCAGAGCGATACGAGACGGTTCGCGGCAGGTTTCGCGCTCTCATCGAGCAGCTCAAGGGCTGTCAGGTCGTGCGCGTTTGCGACGAACGGCATCGCGCCATGAGCGACGCGATCGGCGATCTCGGCGAGACGACGGCTCAGCTCAGGGCAGCGCTCGAGGATCATTCACGCCGGATCTCTGCACAGCTTCGAAACTTCCTGATCTCCGCGCTCTTCCTTTCTCTCGCGGCGATCGGAACGCTTGTCTTCTTCCTGCTCACGTCGTCGTCGCTGCATGGGGCGCGGTCGGCGATCGGGAGCTGATCAGAAAGGACGGTGCAGCATGAAAGCCGGCGTCAAGACGTCTGAGTTTTGGGTTCTGCTGATCGTGACTCTGCTCGGCGCGCTGCTCACGACGGGCGCGATCGACGCGGGGGGCATGGTCGGCAAGGTCGCGGGGGCGATCATCGCGACCGCGAGCGCGCTCGGGTATGGAACCGTGCGCGCGATCGTGAAGGCCCACGGGCCGAAGGCCGTCGCCTTCCTGCTCGTCGTCGTGCTCGTCGGATGCGCGACGCCCGACATGCCGGGCGTTACGGGCTCCGGCACGGCCTCGACTCGAGGGGGCGACGCCGACAGTATTCAGCCGAACATCGACGCCGTTCTCGCTCTCGGGTATCCCGGCTCGACGACCGTCGCCGCGCCGGTGCGGAACGAAGACCGAACCCAGAGCACGCAAGCCGGCGACTCGCCGACGCTCGTTCTCGGCGGCAGCGGTCGCGCGGCGAAGGCCGTGCTCGACGCCGTGTCGCCGCTCGAGGCTCTCATTCAGAAGCAGATCGAGATCGCCTTCGCGGACCGTGAGAAGGAAGGCGCGGATCTCGCCGAGATCGACTCGCGGCTCGACAGGCTCAAGGCCGAGCTCTCGGTCGAATACGCGACGAAGCTGAAACGCGCTCAGGCCGTCGCCGGGAGCTTCGAGAAGCTGCAGACGGTCGTCTTCGCCGTTCTGCAGCTCAAGCTGAACGGGGTTCCGCCCGACAAGCTCACGGCCGACGCGATCCGGGCGGCAGCCGAGAACATGAAGGCCGCGATGCAACCCGCGGCGAACGCGACCGACTGATCAGCCGGGGGGCGCGTCGCCCCTCGATCCCGGAGCCTCGAGCGATCCCTCGCCGCTCGAGGCTCTTCCTATTGCAGCGAAAAAAAGTTTCTGGAAATCCGGCGTTCAAGCTTTCCGGATACCCTCTCGAGCGCTATTATCGGGGTTCATGGTAACTAGTTTTCTTTGGTTGACTGGCTCGGAGGAAGCAATGGCGAAGCTAACAGGCGACGCGGCGAAAGCTTGGCTCATGGTTCATGCAGACGGCCGGGGCGTGGTTTCTGGCGCGGTCGAGGACACGGTTCACAGCGGCACGCGGCGAGCGCTGCTCTCGAGCGGCTTTCTCCGGCTCGAGCCTTGGACTCCGGAACGTGACGGATGGTACGTCGTGACGGAGCTCGAGGCAGCGGCTGAGCTCTGCCGGTGCTGCGATCGCGAGCTGCCGGCCGGCCGTTCCGATGTCTGCAGCGACGGCTGCGGGGCCGAGCTCGAGGCTCAGCGCGCCGAGAGGGATCTCGCCGGCTGGCAGGAGGAAGGGCACGACCGGCCCGACGATCCGAACGTGCGGCTCGCAGCTCACCGAGGTCGTCAGATCACGATCGAGAAGTGGCACGAGCGCGGCACGAGCCGCGCGCTCTTCACGGCGAGCGTCGTCGGGTTCTTCCGGCCCGGCACGGATCAGAGCGACGCGATCGCGACCGAGCCGAGCTTCGACGCCGCTCTCGATTCGGCGCGGGCTCAGATCGACGCTCGGGTCGTGCTCAAGGTCGCGCACGGCCAGCGCGGCGAAGCTTGGATCACTTACGCGGACAAGCCCGGAAACCCGGCCTACTTCGACAATCGCGAAGGGCTCGATCTCGACGGCATCGTCGACATGCTTCGCGCGTGCGGGAACGATATCGACGCTCTTCGCGCCGACGAGCAGCGCGAGATCGCCGAGCTCGACGCGGCAGCGGGGCTCTAGGCGTGACCTTTAGCTGCAGCTCATGCGGGAAGACTTGGGCGCGCGACCCGGCTCTCGAGGTCGCGTGTCCGACGTGCCGGGCCCCGGTCGGGTCGCGCTGCAAGCGGCCGAGCGGGCATCCGGCGAGCAACGTTCACGCGGATCGCGATCGGCTCGCGCTCCGCACGGTCGACGGCTACGAAGTGTGCACCGGAAAGGACTCGTGATCATGGCTCAGAGGCTCAGCATTCCCGACCGACTCAGCAAGAAAGGGCTCTTCGGGTTCGACCGCGAAGAGCTCCGGCTCGTTCCCGTCACGGATCGCGGCGAGCGCACGCGATGGGAAGGGATCCAGCACGGCGAGCTCGCCGACCGCTTCGTCGAGGCGATCGACCGGCGCGGGCTCGAGATCAAGCGCGAGAGCTGGCAGGTTGGCGGCAACGGTGCGCGGCTCTTCGGCGACGTGCGCTTGAAGACGCCGAACCGGCTCAGCTCGCCGACGATGCCGCTGAGCCCGAAGGCTCGCGAGGCCTTCGAGGCGGCGAAGCGGATTCACGCCGGCGACGGCACCATGACCGACTTTCTCCCGACGATCGTCGGGGGCGGCGAGCCGGGAATCGGGCTCGTCCATTCGAACGATTCGAGCCTCTCGCTGCAGGTCGTCGTGATGCTCCGGATTCTCGTTTGCGCGAACGGCTGGATCATCGACGAAGGCCGGATCGCGATCGCCCGGAAGCATACGACGGGCCTCGATCTCGACGAAGCGCTCGACGTCGGCCTCGCGGCTTGGAGCGACCGGATTCAGGAAGCCCCGAAGACCTACGAAGCGCTCCGGGCCGTCGGCTTCGACGGCGAGGCCGGTTCCCGCCGATGGGAAAAGGTTCTCTGTGAGGCCGGCCGGCGCGAGCTCTTCCCGTGGTCGAAGCTCGGCAAGGTCGATGAGGCGTTCCGGAACCCGGCTCACCCCGAGTTTGTCGAGCGCAACGGCTGGAGCGCTTACAACGCTTTCACGGAGGTCTCGAAGGGCTTCTCGCTGGCGCGCGAGATGGAAGCCGTCGAGAGCGTGCGGGGGCTGATCCTCGATCCCTCGCTGAACTAGGCTCTCATGAGGGGGGCCGGGCGCAAGCTCGGCCCCGTCTGTCATGAAGACTACGATCGAAGACGTGCTTCTCGAGATGAATCGGGCCCGGAAGGGTCTCTCAGAAAGGACGGAACGACGATGAACGAAGCAACGCAAAACGCTTGGCTGAAAGCTCGGGTCGAGCAACTCGAGACCGAGCTCGAGCTCTGCGGCGACCGGGCGATGCACGGCGAGGGGCTCGCGAAGACGCGCGGCGAGGAAGTCGCGTTTCTCCGGGGCCGGATCGCCGAGCTCGAGGACCAGCTCGAGCTCGAGGCCGATCGCGGCGACGGCCTCGAGCGTCACGACGACGATTTGATCCGCGTGCTCTTCTCGAGCGCGGGGCTCGATCCTGCTCAGGTTGGCAGCCGGGGCGAGCGGATCACGGTGCTCAGGGCTCAGCTCGAGCGCGTGAAGCAGTTTCGCGAGAGCGGCGATCGCGCCCGCGAGAAGGTGACGCGCGCCCGTCGCGAGCTCTCGCGGCTTCTCGAGATCAAGGCGAGCCTCTCGCTCGACGACCTTCTCGCGGAGCTCGACTCTCGGGTCGCCGCGGATCAGAAGCTCCTCGCCGAGCGGCAGAGCGCGATTCTCGGGATCTCGAGCGCGCTGCACGACGCCGGCCGAGCTGCCGGGATCGTCGACGCTTCGCGCTATCCGGCCCCGCAACTCGCCGAGAAGATCCGCGCCGAGTTTCGACTTCTCAGGAGCTCGGAAACCGAGAGCCAGCGGGCGCGGCATGAGGCAGAGCGAGCCGTCGGGCAGCTCACGAAGCAGATCGCAGAGCTCGAGAGCGGTCTCGAGCACGACGACTCGACGGTCGCGACGCTTCGTCGCCGGCTCCGCGACGAGCAGCGCGCGGCGAAAGAGGTTCGCCGGCAGCGCGACGAGAGCACGGCTCAGGCGATCCAGGTTCAAGCCGAGCTCGCAGATACGCGCGAGCTCGTGCTCGACGCTCTCGGGTTCATCGACCCGACTCGCCGCTACCATGACCGGGGCGACGTTCTCGGGCGATCGCTCGGCGATCTCGCCGAGGATCTTCGCGACCGCGTGAAGGACACTCACGGCCCCGACGGCTGGCTCACGATCGCGCTCGAGAAGCGCGCCGAGCTCGCCGGCCGGATCGGAAAGATCACCGGAACCCCCGAGCCCGAAGGCGTCGTCTTCGAGGATCTCGTCGAAGAGCTCGTCGGCCGATGGACCGGGGTTCCGCTCTCTCTCACGGAGCCCGAGCGAGCCGACGTGAAGCGGCATCTCGAAAAGGCTCACGGCGTTCGCGTCGACGGCTCGCTCGAGGATACGCTTCTGTTCATCGTGCGGGCTCGTGAAGCAGCCGACTCGGCGTCGCTCATCGCAAGGGCTCCGAGAAGGTGACGCGCGAACCGACCGAAGCGGAGCTCTGGGAAGAGCTCCGGGCCTACGAAGCCCGGGAAATCGTCGACGCGCTGCTCGAGCCCCGCATAGGCGCGAGCTATCGCAAGGTTCGACGATATCCTCGCGTGCGAGAGTGCCGGGCTTCTGAGGCGTTCTTCGGCCGGTTCTGGCTTCCTCTCGCTGGCAGGAACCGAACCCGTCGCGCGGCGTTCCGCCGAGCTCGCAAGCTCCGGAACGATCGGCGCGACGGGCTCACCTACGGCGTTCGACGTGAAGGCGATCTCTGGGCCGTCGCCGTGTTCCGCGGCAAGCGTCGCGGGGCTTCGGCCCGGATGGATCCGAAACCATTTCAGGGGGCACCATGAAGACCGACGATCGGCGTGAGCGCTGCTCGCGCTGCCGGGGGCGCGGAACCGTCCGGCAGCATTTCAGCAAGGGGGGGCATGTCCGGATCGTAGGCTGCCCGGCTTGCGGGGGCTCAGGATGGAAGCGGCAGATCCGCCAGCGGTGAAGCTCACCGAAGCCGATCTCTTCGCGCGGATCTGCGCTCGCTTCAAGGATCCGGAATACGCGACGCTTCGGCAGGTTCGCAACGGCACGGGATGGGCCGGCGATGTCACGGCCGACGCGATCTCGATCTGCTGCTATCCGTCTCGAGGCCTCGCCGTTCACGGCTTCGAGATCAAGGTGAGCCGGGGCGACTGGCGACGCGAGCTCGCGAAGCCGCGCAAGGCGGAAGGGATCGTGCAGTTCTGTGATCACTTCTGGATCGTCGCGCCCCCGAAGGTCGTTCAGCTCGACGAGCTGCCGAAGCCGTGGGGGTTGCTCGAGACGCGGGGCAAAGGGCTTGTTCAGCGCAAGGCCGCGCCTTCCCTCGAGCCGGAGGCTCTCGACCGCGCCTTCGTTGCTTCTGTTCTCAGGAACGCGAAGCGCTCGCTCGACTCGGACGAAGAGAAGCTCGCGCGCACGCGAGCCGAAGCCCGGGGGTATGATCGCGGGCTCAAGTCTGGCAAGGACCGAGCATACGCGGAGCTCCGCGAGCGTCTTCGGGTTGCTGAGAAGGTCGAGCGACTCGAGAAAGAGCTCGGGGTTCCGCTGCTCGGATGGAAAGGCAAGCTCGAGGCTCTTCGCGACGCGATCCAGGTCGTCGACGACGTGAACGCCGTCGCTCGGATCAAAGAGAGCGTCGAGAGTTTCAAGAGCCGGCTCAGCCGGCAGATTTCGGAGCTCGGATCATGAAGAGACGAAAGCGAGAGAAGCGAGCTCGCAATAAGAAGACGAAGGCGGCGATCGTTCCCGACCCCGACGTGATCGCGGCGAAGCGAATCGCGCGGCTCATGGGCCGGCCGATCCCCGCAATCGTCAAGCGCGCGAAGCCGGCGAATGCCGGGGGCCGGCTTCCGCCCGAGACGCCGATCGGCCGGAAGATCGCCGAGATCATGAAGGCGACGGGGGTCGTGCCGTGATCGCGTTTCCGGAGGATCACGACCGAATCGCCCGCGAGGCTCTCAGCGACGCGCTCGGGGGAATCCGCCGATTCGTCGATCTCATGTCGCCTCGCGACGTTCTCGACAAGGACGGGAACCCGCTCGAGATCCGAACGACGAGCTACACGATCCGCTTCAAGGCCTCGCCGCTCGTTCCGCCCGGCGAGGTTCATCTCTATCAGGCCGGCGAGCTCGTCGCGCGATCGGTATTCGAAGAATGATGTCTCGGGGCTCGGTTACGATGCTCTCTCACGGAGCGCGGACCCGAGCCCCGCGCACCCTCGAGAGCCCCCGTCGGATCCGTCGGGGGCTCTTCCCTTTCCGGTGTCTTCCGGCTTGCTGGAAAGCCGGAGCCGCGCTACACTTCCGCTCTACTTTCTCACGGAGGCTCGGATGCAGGATGCCGTGACGGTCTCAATCCTTCCGAAGACCGGCGAGATCCTTTTCGAGGGCGAAGAGCTCTCGGGATCCGTCGAGGTTCACGGGCTCACGCTCTCGGTTTTCTTCGGGGCGGGGCGGTTCGCCGTCGTCAGTCAGGAAACGGGCCGGCTGCTCGCTTACTGCTGCACGACGCGCGAGCTCGACGAGCTCGCCGTGATCGTGGCCGAGCGCGTGATCACGACGATTCTCAGCAAGGGGGCAGCATGACGACGAAGGGCAGCGCTCGGCCGACCGTGACGCTTCCGGACGGCGAGCGCGACTTGCATCGGAAGCTCGCAGAGATCCGCGCTCTCACGGGCGAGTCGATCGGCTCGATCGCGGCGAGGCTTCTCACGAGCCGTCGCACGGTCGACGGCGAGCTCGCGAAGCTCAGGGCTCAGAAGTGAGGGGCCCGACGACTGACGCGGAGCGCTACGCGAGCGCTCGCGGATACCTCGAGAGGATTCACGCGGAGCGGCTCGAGAGGCGGAAGCAGCTCGCCCGGGGCTTGCGCTTCCTCGCTGCCGTTCTGCTGATCCTCGGTCTTCTCTGGTTCGTGCTGGCTCTGGCTGCCGGCACTCTCGAAGCGACTCTCGGAATGGAAGGGCTCGGATCATGAACGACGGAAACGCGCTGCTTCCGGTCGTGCGCGACGGTGCGACCGTGATCAGGATGGATCAGGAACGACAGAGCGCGGTCGCGATCCAGCGACCGCGCGACATGGAAGCCGCGAGCCGGAACGCGCTCGCTCTTCTCGAGATGGATCCGGAGGAAGCTCAAAACGCCTTCTACTCGATCCCGTACAAGTCGAAGCAGAACGGCGAGACCGTCACGGTTTACGTCGAGGGGCTCAGCGTTCACGCCGCGAAGACGCTCGCGCTCGTCTGGGGGAATTGTCACTTCACGGCCTACGTCGTGAGCGAGGATGACGAAAAGGTCGTCTGCGAGGGGCGCTTTCTCGACTATCAGACGAACGTCGGCAGCACGGCTCAATGGGTCGTGTCCAAGATGTTCCACCCCCGGCAGGGCAACCCGTACCGGCTCCGGGCCGACAAGCTGCAGACCGCGATTCAGAGCGGTCTCGCGAAGGCGTGCCGGAACGCCATTCTCGGCGGGATCCCGTTCCCGGTTCGGAATCGGTTCTTCGCGAAGGCGCGCGAGATCGCCGTGAGGCTCGTCGGCGACGGGCTCGGAAAGCTGCTCGGCGCGTTCGATCACTTCGGCGTCGAGCGCGAGCAGCTCGAGACCGTCGTCGGGAAGCCGTGCGCGAATTGGACGAAGGGCGATATCGGCCGGCTCCGCGGCGTCTTCAACGCGATCAAGGCCGGCGAGAGCACGATCGACGACTTCCTCGAGACCGGCCCGAGCGAGGAAGAGCTCAAGGCAGCGGCAGCGGCGAAGGTCGAGGCGGAAGAGCGCGCGAAGGCCGAGGAAGCCGAGAGGCTCCGGCACGAGCTCGAGGCCCGGCGCGAGGCCGAACGCCAGAAGGAAGCCCGGCGCGCGGCTCGCGAGCCTCAGACGTCGCAAGGCTACCCGCTCGACGAGAACGGCATTCCCTTCGACCCCGAGACCGGCCAGAGCGTCGACCCGAGCACGGGCGAGGTTCTCGAGGCTCTCGGGGCCGGCGTTCAGAAGTGTCTCGCGTGCGGGAAGCCGGCGATCGGCGTCGTGGGGGGCGCGTGCCCCGAGTGCTCCGAAGGCCTCTTCGACGGCCAGCCGGAGCCCGAGAAAGCTCCGGTTCCCGAGAAGTCGAATACCTGCCCGAGATGCGAGGGGCGCATGAGCGCCGACGGGGGTTGCCTTGATCCCGTCTGCGTCGCCGAGAATCAGCTCAGGCTCGCCCGCGAGAAAAGGGCTCAGGAAGCCGCTCAGGGCGAGGCGACCGACGAGACGACTCAGACGCCGGACCCCGCGCCGAACGAGCAGGGGGCGAGCAGCGGGCCGGATTCCTCGGCCGAAACGACGAAGAGCGGCAGCGGCACGGCCCGGGGGATCCTCCCGGGGGCTCTCGCCGGCGTCGACGAGAAGACGCGGAAGCAGCTCGAGAACCTTCGCGGCTTGACGGGGGGTGCGAAGTGAGGCTTCGCCGACTGCGGATCGAGGGGATTCAGAACCTCGAGCACGTCGATCTCGAGCTGCCGCTCTTCGACGACGGGGCAGCCGTTCACTTCCTTCTCGGCGCGAACGGTGCCGGGAAGAGCACGACGATCGAGTCGATCCGGCTCGCGCTCGGGGGGCATGTCGAGGGGCTCTTGAAGAGCAATCTCCGTGATCTCCGGTGCGACCGGCCCGGCTTCGACGGCAAGGGGCCGGCCGTTTCGCTCTTTCTCGAGGGCGTGAAGAACCCGATTCGGTGGTCGCCGGGCGGAAAGAAGCTCAGCAAGGCCGAGCTCTTGAAGCTCTTCCCGGGGGCGACCGGCGTCGAAGCGATCGTCGCCGCGCTCGAGCCCGGGGGGATCCTCGGCCTCACGCCGGCGAAGCGCGCGAAGCTCTTCGCCGCTGCTCAGGGGAAGCCGATCACGGCAGCCGAGCTGCAGGCGAAGGGTGTCGTCGATACGGCCGTCGTGAAGCGCGTTCTCGATCGCGGCGTGAAGAGCGCAATCGCATACTGTGAAGAGCAGCGTCGGGCCGTTCAGCGGGATCAGAGCGACTCGGCCGTGACCGACCCCACGAACGAAGAGACGCCGCTCGGCTTCCTCGCCGAGCTGGATCCGGCCGAGCTCGGGAACCTGATCGAGCGCAAGCGCGCCGAGATCAAGGCCGACGAGAACGCGCTCGAGGGCGATCGTCGCGACGGCGAGGTTCGCGACCGGATCGCGGCCTACGAAGCCGAGCTCGAGGGGCTCGACGCGGAAGCGCTCGAGGCTGCCGTCGAGCGGGCGAGGGCCGATGCCGAGACCGCGACCGAGAACCGGAAGCACGCCGAGAAGATGCGCGGCGAGATCAGCTCGGAACGCGCGCGGCAGGATTCGACGATCCGCCAGCTCGCCGGCGCGATCGAGCACGAGCTCACGCCGGGCGCGTGCGGCTGCCCGACGTGCCGACGGGAATTCACGGTTCCGGATCTCGAGCAGCTCCGCGAGGTCGTCGGGGGGATGAAAGACGAGCTCGTGAATCTCGACGAGCGGCTTCGGGTTGCGACCGAGACGGTCGCGGCTCGCCGGCGCGACGAAGCCCGGACGAAGAAGATCGCGACGGAGGCCGGCGAGGCTCTCACGGCCTATCGCGGGATCACGGCTCGCGTCGAGAGTCTTCGGGGCGTGATCGCCGGGGGCGGCGAGGCTTCGCTCGAGGGGGCAGCCGAGCGCGTCGAGACGGCGAAGGCCGAGATCGCTCAGCTCGAGGCCGTGCGCGATCGCGTGATTCACTACGCGGGGCAGGCGAAGAAAGCGGCGGAATGGCGGCTCTCGGCCGGCAAGCTGCAAGAGACGGTCGACAAGTGGGCCGGCATCGAGGACACGCTGAAAGCGATCGAGGAAGACCGCGCGAACGATCCGCTCGCTGCCGTGAGGGCGGCGATCGAGAACGTGCGGAAGGCTCTGATCGACCCCGCGACGGGCCGTGAGCTCGTCGATCCGATCGAGCTCGCTTCCGACTTCGAGATCGGCTCAGGGGGCCGACCGTGGCAGCGCGCCGGCGACGCGAAGAGCGCGCTCGTCGATCTCTGTCTTCGCGCGGCACTCTGCGAGATCGCGGGGATCCGGATCCTGCTGCTCGACCTTCACGCGGATCTCGACATGACGACGAGAGAGGCTCTCGCGGTCGCTCTCGCGCTGATCCGCGATCGGTTCGACGTGATCTTCGCGACGGCTGCCGACGACGCGCCGGAGGCTACTCCGGACGGCGCGCCGAGCTGGTTCCGTCGCTGGCATGTTCTTGAGGGTTCAATCGTTCCGCTCTAGTCGGCTCACCCGGGGGGCCGAGATGGCGCGGAAACAGTGGTTCAAGCTCTGGCAGGACAAGGTGAGGGCCTCGCCGAAGTGGGGGCGGCTCAAGGCTGCCCCCCGCGGGTTCTACCTGCAGTGCATGCTGTTCTGCTCACCCGAAGGCCGGCTCGAGATCCGCTCGGGCCGGCCGATCACAGACAGCGAGCTCCGCGAGGAAGTGAACGCGCGGCAGCTCCGCGACGTTCGGGCATGGATCGAGAAGCTCGTCTCGGTCGGGTTCATGCATCGCGACGGCGAAACTCTGGTTCTCACCAACTTCGACGAGAGCCAGCGGAAGCCGTCTCGGGTTGCGCTCGGGTCGGGCTCGGGTTCTGCTCGGGTTGCCGTCGGGTCGTCGTCGGGTTCCTCCGGTCGTGGAAAGACAAGGGGTTACGGCGGCGAAACTCCACAAGAAGAGAAGAGAAGAGACCCCCTTATCCCCCGCGAGCGGTTGAAACGGCTCGCGGCTCAAGACGCGGAATGGATCAGCACGCTCGAGAAGATGGCAGCCGGAGGCGGCAACGGTGCCGGCTACGCGCGCCGGATGCTCGAAGCGCTTGGCTCGGAAGGGGCCGATCATGAGTGAGGCGAACGGACCGACCGGAATGAGAGAGATTCGCGAGGCTCTCGTCGAAGAGCCGGCCCCCGAGACCGAGAGCGAGCCCGCGCCGAAGGCGACGCCGCTCGAGCTCGTGCTCAGGAACGCCGAGCGAGCTCGCCAGCGGGCCGATCAGCTCGCCGTGCACAGCGTGCTCGGCATCGGCGAAGACGAGATCGCGACGACGATCGAGGGGCTCACCGACGTCGTGCGCGAGCTGGCGACGCTGCTCGAATGGTCCCTGAGAACCCGGGCGAGCTCATGACCGGCCCCGACATGACGGTCGGCGACCCGAATCTCGACGAGCCCGAGCCCGTCTGCGGGGCGTGCGCGTTCTGCCGGGCGTTTCCCGCGAAGGGCGACGAAGAGCCGACGCGGGGGATCTGCTACGGGCTCCCCCCGTCGACGTTCTGGGCCCGCGGCATGAGCGACGACGGCGAGGCGCTCGACGAGCGGCCGAGCGTCGCTCTCGCCGATCCGGCGTGCTCGCTCTTCTTCTACCTCCGGAAGATCGCCCAACGGCTCGCAGAGATCGAGCTTCACCATTCGAGCGAGCTCAGGATCTTCGGGCTCGAGACGGGGGGCGATCTGCCGAACGAGCGGCAGCTCACGATCGCGGAGCAGCTCGGGGCCGACGTGCCCCGGGATGTCCCTATCCCCGATTAGGCTTCCGAAGCTCCTTTCGGGGTCGCATGGATCCTCGAGAGAACGGCCCCCCGGCTTGTTGTCGGGGGGCTCGTCTCATTCCGGCCGGCAGAACGGCCCCGTTCCCGCCCGCTGCTCGCACGCGGAAGGCCCCGACTCAGACGTCGCGGGAACCCTCGCCGTGCTCTGAGGCCCCTTGAAGGCGTCTTTCCTTCCGGCTACCCTGAACGCATGAGCGGCAGCAACGGAAACGGCCGGAACGTAGCAGCCGGGGGCGCGCACTATCCGGCGAAGCTCACGGAGGTCGCCGAGCGAGCTCTCGTCTCTGCTCTCGCTCTCGGCGCGCCGAAGACGGAGGCTTGCGAGGTCGTCGGCATCGACGCGACGACTCTCGAGCGCTGGCTGAAATGGGGCGAATCCGAGAGCAAATCTGCCGAGATCCTCGAGGCCGAAGGCATCGACCCGGGGGCTCTGGGCCCGTGCTGCCGGCTATACCGGGGCGCTACGCGCGCGAGGGCGCGCGGGATCGTCGGCCGGCTTCGAGCTCTTCGCCGGGCCTACGGCCCACAGAAGCGCACGAAGACGACTCACTACCGCGACGGTCGGGTCGAGATCCTCGAATGGGAAGAGCCGGGCGACTGGCGCGCGGCGGCATGGCTGCTCGCTCGAGACTTGCCGGCGAGGTTCAGCGAGAAGCATCTCGTCGCGCATCTCGGGAAGATCGCCGGCGCGGCGTCTGAGAGCGAGCTCGCCGCGATCCTTTCCGACCCCGTTCTGAGGGCAGCTCTCGAGGGCGACGACGAATGAGCTTCACGGCCGAGCAGCTCGCTCGAGCTCGTCGCATGGTGAACCCGGATCGGTTCGCCCGCGTGATCTGGGGCGACGCTTGGATCAGGGCGAAGCATCTCGAGCTGCTCGGGCGCGTGCTGGCGAAGCTTGTCTTCCGCGACGGGATAACCCGGCTCATGGTGAACATGCCGCCCCGGCACGGAAAGAGCGAGCTGATCAATCACTTCCTCCCGGCATGGTTCCTCGAGCTCTTCCCGGCGAAGCGCGTGATCAGCGCGAGCCATACCGAAGCGCTCGCGAAATACTACTCGAGGCGAACCCGCGACACGCTGCTCGGGAACACCGACAAGCTCGCCGTTCGACTCAACCCCGACGTTCTCGCCGCTGCCGAATGGGAAACGACGGCAGGGGGCGGCATGATCGCGCGCGGCGTCTCGGGCGCGACCGTCGGGAAGGGCGGCGATCTGATCATCATCGACGACCCGACGAAGAGCCGGAAAGAGGCTCTCAGCAAGGCCCATCGAGCCGAAGTGCAGAGCTGGTTCCGATCTGTGATCAGAACCCGGCTCGAGCCCGGGGGCGTGATGGTGATCGTGCAGACACGGTGGGCCCGTGACGATCTCTGCGGCTACTTGCTTCGCCAGCAAGAGGAAGGCGGCGAAGACGCTGAACCTTGGTTCGTACTGAACCTGCCCGCGCTCTGCGAAGAGCTCGAGACGCTTCCGCGATGGACACGGCACGCCGGCGACGCGCTATGGCCGGAGCGCTACTCGGCCGAAACGCTCCGGCTGATCCGTTCCGACGTCGGGCCGATCGAATGGGCTGCTCAGTTTCAGGGCAACCCGAGATCGGAGGGAACGGGCCAGTTCAAGCGCTCTCGGTTCCGCTACTTCTCAGAGCAGCTCGAGGAAAGCGGCGAGCGCGTCTTCGTGCTCCGGGATCATGACGGGGGCGAGAAGCGCGTGCTCGAGGCTGAATGCTGGTGGTTTCAGACTGCCGACACGGCTCAGGAAGCCGGCTCTTCGAACGACTTCACGGTCGTCTCGACTTGGATCGTCACGCCCGACCGCGAGCTGCTTCTCTTCGACGTGATGCGCGAGCGGATCGAGATTCCGCTGCAGCTCCGGTTTCTCTACGCTCAGCGCGAGCGCTATCCGCGGCTCCGGTTTCAGGGGGTCGAGAAGGCGAGCTCGGGGCATTCGCTGATCCAGCAAGCCCGGAAGGACGGCCGGCCGTTCAAGGTCTTAAAGGCAGACGCCGACAAGGTGACGCGCGCCGGCCCGATCTCGACGCTCTACGCGAATGGCGTCGTCTACCATCGCGCCGGGGCCCCTTGGCTCACGGCCTACGAAGACGAGCTTCTCGACTTCCCGGGGGGCGACTTCGACGATCAGGTCGACACGGCGAGCTATGCGGGGCTCGTGATCCCGAGGAAATTCGAGGGGCTCCGGGTTCTGGGGGTGTCGCCGAGTAAGATCCTCGGCGTCACGGTCGAGCGGGAGAAACCGAAGGCTCGGAAGCCTCGCCGGCTCGACGATCAGCTCGCCGCTTTGCTCGGGAAAGGCTAGGTGAGTCATGTCAGACGCAACCCAGGCGGTCGAAAAGCTGCTCTACGATCTCTTCGATACGGTCGACGGGGGGCCGGCGACTCGGCTCGTCGTCGAGACGGGCGCGACGCGACACTTGCTCAAGAGACATCCGGGTTACGGCCGAATCGCGATCCGGAGCAAGCTCGAGACGCACGTCGCCGAGCTGGCGCGGGGGTTCTCGGAAGCGCTCGAGGAAGCTCAGCAAGGGATCGAGCGAGAGGCCGCGCGCGTCGCTGAGATCGAGGCGGCAATGAAGGATCTCGCTCTAAGTCAGACTGAGCAGGTCGCCGATATGATCCTCGAGCACGGCGAGGCCGTCGAGGGGCTGAACCGTCGCCGGCGCGAGGCCGAGCGTCGAGCCGCGAACCTCGAGCGCGAGCTCGAGGCCGTGCGGAACGCTCACCGGAGCCTCGCCGAGACTTCGGTTCAGGCCGAAGAGAACCGGCGCGTCGCTCAGGAACAGCTCGAGCTCGCCGACGCTCAGAGGGCCGAGCTCGAGACGGCAATCGGGGTTCTCGAGAAGCGGAACGTCGCTCTCGTCGAGCTCGAGGAAGAGGCGAGCTCGCTCCGGCACGCTCTCGCCGAGCAGCTCGACGCCGTGAAGTCCTTCGACGCCGGGCCGGAATCCTACGCGGATACGCTCGCCCGCGTGATCCGCGAGCGCGACGAGCTCAAGGCGCGCGTCGAAGAGCTCGAGCTCGCTCTCGAG
>Ga0180429_10000492_pt1 | contig 35355 bp, 33 predicted proteins | sample SS_ome_FD_132428 | JGI IMG/M metagenome (GOLD analysis project Ga0180429, IMG submission 132428) | Hypersaline lake sediment archaeal communities from the Salton Sea, California, USA - SS_1_S_1 metaG | ecosystem: Environmental > Aquatic > Non-marine Saline and Alkaline > Hypersaline > Sediment ...
GCGAGGAGCCGATCGCGGTCGCCGACGGTCCCTGCATCCACGATTGCGCGATCACCCCGCAGTACGTGATCGTGCTCGACCTGCCGGTCACGTTCTCCATGGCACTGCTGCTCGGCGGCCATCCGTTTCCCTACCGCTGGAACCCCGACCACCCGGCGCGCGTCGGCCTGCTGCCGCGCGCCGGCACGGCAGCGGACATCCGCTGGTACGCCGTCGACCCCTGCTTCGTGTTCCATCCCGCCAACGCCTTCGAACGCGCCGACGGCAGTGTCGTGATCGACGTCGTCGCCCACGATCGCATGTTCGACGAGCACTACGATGGCCCCGACGGCTCGCGCATGAGCTTCGAGCGCTGGACGCTGGCGCGCGATGCGCGCGCGGTCGCGCGGCAGGTCATCGACGACGAGGGCCAGGAGTTTCCACGTTACGACGAACGCCGCACCGGTCATGCCTACCGTTATGCCTACTGCATGGCAGCGGCCGGCACCGGCGCCGGCCTGGTCACCGATACGCGCTTGTTCCGCCACGACCTCGACAGCGGCGCGCGCGCCGTGCACGACTTCGGCCCGCGCCGCCACCCGGGAGAATTCGTGTTCGTCCCGCGCAGCGCTGACGCCGCCGAGGACGACGGCTGGCTGCTCGGCCTGGTCGTCGACATGAACGACGACACCACCACGCTGAGCGTACTCGACGCCGCCGATTTCGGCGCGCCGCCGCTGGCCGAAGTTGCGTTACCGCACCGGATCCCGCCCGGTTTCCACGGCAACTGGGTCGCAGCCGACGGTGCTGACTGAGCGGTTCTCGCGGCAAGCCGGAAGCGATGCGCGCGGCGCGCGCTTCGCATGCGGTCGGCGTTTTCGTGTATAGATCGACGATGGTCGGGATTTTCAGTGCGTCGATCGAACGGACCGCCGCGCGCGTCCGGCACGGCGAACTTGGCGCGCGCGATCTCACCGAGCGGCTGCTCGCCCGCATCGCGCGACTCGAGCCGACGCTGCACGCGCACGCCACGGTCACCGCCGAGCTTGCCCTCGAGCAAGCCGCCGCGGTCGATGCCGACCGCGCCCGCGGGCGGGCGCTCGGCGCGCTCGCCGGGGTTCCGATGGGCCTCAAGGACATCATCAGCGCAGCCGGTGCGCCGACCCACGTCGGCTCGCGCGCGCTGCGCAACTGGCGACCGGGTGGTGAAGCGGCCGTGGCGCGGCGTCTGCGCGAAGCCGGCGCGGTGCTGATCGGCAAGCATCAGACGACCGAAGCCGCCTGCGGCGCCCACCACCCGACGGTCGACCCACCCCGCAACCCGTGGCACCGCGACGCCTGGACCGGGGTGTCGTCGAGCGGCTCGGGCGTCGCCGTCGCGGCCGCGCTCGCCTTTGGCGCGTTCGGTTCCGACACCGGAGGTTCGATTCGCTTTCCCGCACATTGCTGCGGCCTGGTCGGCCTCAAGCCGAGCTACGGCGCCATTCCCCTCGACGGCGTATTCCCGCTCGCGCCGCGCTTCGACCATGTCGGCCCGCTGGCCCGCAGCGTCGGCGATGCGGCGCTGCTGTGGGCGGTCGCCAGCGCGGGCGACACGATGGCACCCGCCTGGCGGCCGCCGCCCGGCCGCCTCGGTCTGCGCCTGGGTTACGACGAAGCCTGGTGCGGCGACGACGTCGCCGCGCCAGTTGCCGCGACACTGCGCGAGGCGGCGGCGATCCTGTGCGCTGCCGGCGCCACGTTCGTGCCGGTGGCCATCCCCCGCCTGGGTGCACGGGCCGACGACTGGCTCGCACTGACCGCCTGCGCCGCACGTAACGCCCACGCGGCGACGTATCCCGCGCGCGCCGCCGACTACGGTCCTGCACTCAGCGCACTGCTCGATTACGGCGCAACGCTCGACAGCGCGGCGATCGAGCACGCGCACCGGCACGTCGCGGACTACGCGCGCCAGTTCGCGCATGTGTTCGATAGCGCCGACGTACTGCTCTCGCCCGTCCTGCACGGCCTCACCCCGAGTCGTACCGAGGGGGCGCGGCAGATGCGCAGCGCTGGCCTGCGCCGTTTCGTGGCCTTCACCGCACCGGCCAACCTGAGCGGCTACCCGACCCTCTCACTGCCGGGCGGACACGACACCCTCGGCACACCTTGGTGCTACCAGCTGGTCGGCCGTCACGGCGGCGAAAGACTGCTGTTCGACGCCGCTCACGCGCTCGAACGCGCGCGACCCTGGCCGCTGGTCGCGCCGGACTTCGCCGACTGAGCCGCGGCGGCGACGCTCAGGCCGCCGAGCGCTTCGACGCCTCGCCGTCGCCCACCGCGCTGCTCGCGCCGGTGAACTCGAGCACCCCGTCCTCGATCGGTGCGTGGTGAATCGCCTCGCGATCGGCGAGGTAGTTCTGGTGGTTCTGCCACGGATCGCGATCGCCCTGGCGCGGGAACAGGTGCATGCCGCGGCGGATGTAACCCGGCGAGAAGTCGTCGATCAGGTGACGTTGCGGCATGTCGCGATCCGACTCGCGCAGGCGCGGCGTGCACACGGTCATCCCCTTTGCATCCATGTGATTGAGCAGCCGGCAAACGTATTCGCCGACCAGCTCCGAGCGCAGCGTCCACGAGGCGTTGATGTAGCCCAGCGTGTAAACGAGGTTGGGCACGTCGGAGAACATCATGCCGCGATAGGACCAGCACGAGGGGAAATCGATGGGCACGCCGTCGACGCTGAACCTGGCGCCGCCGAGCAGCACGAGTTCCAGCCCCGTCGCAGTCACGATGATGTCGGCCGGCAGCGTCCGACCTGACTTCAGCACCACGCCCTCGGCGCTGAAGCGTTCGATCTCGTCGGTCGCGACCTCGGCTTTGCCGCTGCGTATGGCCTTGAACAGATCGGCATCCGGAACCAGGCAGAGGCGCTGATCCCAGGGCTTGTAACTCGGTGTGAAGTGCTTGTCGACGTCGTAGTCCGGGCCGAGCTGCTTGCGCACCATGCCGAGCAGCTTGGCGCGTACCTTGTCGGGCTTGACGCGGGTCTGTCGGTACACCCAGCGCTGGAACTGGATGTTCTTCCAGCGGATGAGGCGGTAGGCTAGTTGCTCCGGGAGAATCTTGCGCAACAGGTTGGCCACCGCGTCCTCCGCCGGCAGGGAGACGACGTAGGTCGGCGAACGCTGCAGCATGGTCACCCGCTCGGCGCGCTTCGCCATCGCCGGCACCAGGGTCATCGCCGTCGCGCCGCTGCCGATGATGACGACGCGCTTGCCGGCATAGTCGAGATCCTCCGGCCAGTGCTGCGGATGGATGACCGGGCCGGCGAAAGCCTCGCGATCCGGGAAGGACGGCGCATGACCCTGTTCGTAGCTGTAGTAACCGCTGCACATGTAGAGGAAATTGCAGCTGAAGGTCTCGCGCCTGCCCGCGTGCTCGGTGGTGATGGTCCAGCGCGCGTCGGCGCTCGACCAGTCCGCGGACTTGACCCAGTGGCCGAAGTGAATCCGGTCGATGAGACCGCGCTCGCGCGCGGCCTCCTGCACGTAGGCGAGGATGGACGGCCCATCGGCGATCGCCTTGGGCTCGCGCCACGGCTTGGAGTCGTAGCCCATGGTATACATGTCGCTGTCGGAACGGATGCCGGGATAGCGGAACAGGTCCCAGGTGCCGCCGATCGCGTCGCGGCCCTCGAGAATGGCGAAGCGCTTGCCCGGGCATTCGTCCTGCAGGCGGCGCGCCGCGCCGATACCGGACAGCCCGGCGCCCACGATGATGACGTCGTAATGATTCATGTCGCGTGCTCCTCGCGCTGGTCGCGCGCCGCCGGTCGCGCGGCGCCGCCGGATTACCGTGTGTCGCGTTCATTCTACGTGCTCGCGACCGCCACGGGGACCCGCCAGACCAGTGCGGCCGGGCACGCGGCGCTGGCGTATTCGGTCAAGGCGCCTATAATGCGCCGCCCCGGACGGCTTCCCCGCCGTCCCACGTCCGTGCCAGGTGGCTCCCATGTCCGAAGATTCCCCCGCGCCGCAGTCGTTCCGCGACCTGGCGCTCGGCGACGCCCTCGTCGCCGCCCTCGCCGCGGTCGGCTACGAAATACCGACCCCGATCCAGCGTGAGACCATTCCCCTGCTGCTCGCCGGCCGCGATCTCATCGGCCAGGCGCAGACCGGCACCGGCAAGACCGCGGCGTTCGCGCTGCCGGTGCTGCAGCGCATCGATCTCGCGCTGGCCGCGCCCCAGGCCCTGGTGCTCGCGCCGACGCGCGAACTTGCCATCCAGGTCGCCGAAGCCTTCCAGCGCTACGCCGCGCACCTGCCGGGATTCCACGTCCTGCCCATCTACGGTGGTCAGGACTACGGCGTACAGCTGCGCGCGCTGCGCCGCGGCGTGCACGTCGTGGTGGGCACGCCCGGCCGCGTGATGGACCACATGCGTCGCGCCACGCTGGCCCTCGGCCAACTGAAATGCCTGGTGCTCGACGAAGCCGACGAGATGCTGCGCATGGGCTTCATCGACGACATCGAGTGGATCCTCGGCGAGACGCCGCCCGGCCGGCAAATCGCGCTGTTCTCGGCGACCATGCCGGCGCCGATCCGCAAGATTGCCGAGCGCCATCTGAACGATCCGGCAACCATCAGCATCCGCATGCAGACAACGACCGCGGCGACCATCCGCCAGCGGCACTGCGTGGTCGGCGGCGCACACAAGCTCGACGCCCTCACGCGCATCCTCGAAGCCGAGAGCATCGAAGGCGTGCTGGTGTTCGTGCGTACGCGGCATGCCACGCTCGAGCTCGCCGACCGCCTGCAGGCGCGCGGCTTCGCCTGCGCGGCGATCAACGGCGATATGCCGCAGAAACAGCGCGAGAAGACCATCGGCGAACTGCGCCAGGGCAAGCTCGACATCCTCGTCGCGACCGACGTCGCGGCACGCGGTCTCGACGTCGAGCGCGTCAGCCACGTGATCAACTACGACATTCCGTACGATTCCGAGGTCTACGTTCACCGCATCGGCCGTACCGGCCGCGCCGGTCGGCAGGGCGATGCCATCCTGCTCGTCGCGCCCCGGGAGACGCGCATGCTGCGCACCATCGAGCGCGCGACCAACCAGCCCATCGAACGCATGGAGCTGCCTTCGGCCGAGGTCATCAACGACAAGCGGCTCGCACGATTCATGCAAAGTATCTCGGACACGCTCGCCGCGGCCGATCTCGATGACTACCTGGGACTCGTGGAACGCTACCAGCGCGAGCACGACGTCGATCCGCAACGCATCGCCGCGGCCCTGGCCAAGCTCGTACAGGGCGAAGAGCCACTGCTGCTCGAGCCGCCGCGCGAAGCACCACGCGGTGAACGCGCCTGGCGCGATCGCGCGCCTGCCGGCGATGATCGCGGCTCGCGTCGCCCGGGCCCGCGAGCGGAACGTGCACCGCGCGATGCCGTGCGTCCCGCGCGACATCACGAGGAGAAGGCCTTCGTCGCCGGTGAAAGACCGCCGCCGCGTCCGCATCCTCCGGCGCATGCGCGGCACGAGCCCGATGCCCCCGCGCCGCGCGAACGCACCCTGCACATGCGCGGCGAGCAGCCCGCGCGCGAGGACCGCCCGCCACGCGGCGCGCGCGGCGACGGCGAACAGCAAGCCGAGCGCCCGCGCCGCATCGACCCGGGAATGGAACGCTTCCGCATCGAGGTGGGCCACCAGCATGGCGTCCAGCCGGGCAACATCGTCGGCGCCATCGCCGGCGAGACCGGGCTCGACGGCCGTGCCATCGGGCGCATCGACATCCGCGACGACCACAGCATCGTCGACCTGCCCGAAGGCATGCCCAAAGAGATCTTCGGCGCACTCAAGCGAGCCTGGGTGGCGGGCCAGCAACTGCGCATCTCGCGCCTCGGTGAGCCGCGCGACGCCGCCGGGCCACGCAAACACCACGGCGCCCATCCGCCGCCACGTGCGCGGCCCAAGGATCGGCACCGCGTGCGCAAGAACAAGGGCGCGCCACGCAAGCACAAGCGCGACTGACACCGGCGTGGCCGGACGGGCCACGCCCGCGGCCGTTCAACGTGCCGTCCGCGACCAGTGTTCACGTGCCGGCGCGGCGGCGCCCGCGGCAGGACGCGGCGGCGCCGGCCAGCGGCGTGCGAGCCAGTAGTCGACACTGGTATAGCGGCCACCGCCGGAGAAGAACAAGGCCAGCAGCATCGCGAAATAGGTCGCCGCGAATTCGATCCCGTTGTTGAGGATGGTGATCGGTCCGTGTTCGGTCAGCCAGGCGTAATCGCCATGCTCGCGTAGAATCGCAATCGCCCGTGCCTTGCGCGCAGCGGCTTCCTCGACGCGCATGTTGGCGAGCCAGCTCGAGCTGTCCGAGATGGCCAGCCAGCCGTGCTCCCAATGCACGGTCGTGATCGCGACCAACATGGTGACCATCAGCGGCACGGCGACCGCGCGCGTGGCGAGACCGAGCAGCAGCAGGATGCCGCCGCCGAGCTCGGCACCGGCCGCGAGTGCTGCCATCAGGGCCGGGGCGGGCAGGCCGAGGCTGTCGCCGAACCAGCTCGCCGTCGCCTCGAAGTGGGCGAGCTTGTTCCAGCCCGCCTGCATCATCACGGGCGCGAGAATCAGGCGCAGCAGCAGCGGTGCGAGGCCGTCGGCGAATGCAAACGACTTCATGCTGGCATCGAGCGTGTGAGCGAATCGGACGAGCACCTGCATCGGGGGAAATCTCCTGGTTTGTCAGCGGCCGCGGCGCGACCGTTCCCGCCTTGGTCGTGCGAGTGCAGCGAACCTTACAGCGCGCTCGCTCGGCCGCTGCCGGCAGCCCGGCGGACTCAGTTCCACCGGCCTTGCGACGATGCCCGAGGTGTGGCCGGCTGCTAGACTGCACCGATGTGGCGCTACCGGGGTCAGCAACGCCCGTCTTGGGCAGACGAACCGTCCGCGGGGCAGGAATCGGTATGGGACTACCCGCGCCCGCCGCGCCTCGAGCGTTGGCCGCGGCGCATCGAGGTGCACGCTGGCAACCGCCTGCTGGCGGCCACGACGGGCGCCTGGCGCGTGTGCGAGACCGCCTCGCCGCCGACCGTCTACCTGCCGCCGGCGGACGTCGACCTCACCGCCCTCGTCGCGGTGGACGGCAGCTCGTACTGCGAATGGAAAGGGGCGGCGAGCTACCTCGCCCTGGCCGATGCTCCGACCCTCCCCGTGGCCTGGACCTACCGCAGGCCGACCCCTCCGTTCGCCGCCATCGCCGACCACCTCGCGTTCTACCCGGCGCGCGTCGCATGTCATGTCGATGGCGAACACGTGCGACCGCAGCCGGGAGGCTTCTACGGTGGCTGGATTACCGACCTGCTGGTCGGGCCGTTCAAGGGTGCGCCCGGCACCGGCCACTGGTAGCCACCGCCACGCCACCTGACGGTACTCCCGCCCCGCGCAGGCGGATACGAGCGCGATGCTATAGTGCGGCACGGTAATCGCGGGGGCACAAGCATGCGCAAGACGCGCCTGGGCGAACTCGAAGTCCCGGTCATCGGACTCGGCTGCATGAGCATGTCGCAGGCCTACGGCGAGGCCGACCCGGCCGAATCGGAGCGCACGCTGCACGCGGCTGTGGATGCGGGCGTGAGCTTCCTCGACACCGCCAACGCCTACGGCAACGGCCACAACGAGAGCCTGCTCGGGCGCGTGTTGTCCGCGCGCCGCGACGCGTTCGTCCTGGCCACCAAGTTCGGCATCGTACGGCACGCCGACGGGTCGCGCGGTGTCGACGGCCACCCCGACCGCGTCGCCGCGCGCTGCGAGGAGAGTCTCGCGCGCCTGCAGACCGACCACATCGATCTCTACTATCTGCACCGGCGCGACCCGGACGTGCCGATCGAGGATACCGTCGGCGCCATGGCCCGGCTGGTCGAGGCCGGCAAGGTGCGCTACCTGGGGCTGTCGGAGATATCCGCCGCCACCCTGCGCCGTGCCCACGCGGTACATCCGATCACGGCGGTCCAATCCGAATACTCGCTGTGGACGCGTGACCCTGAACGCCACGTGCTGCCGGCCTGCCGCGAACTCGGCATCGGCTTCGTACCATTCAGCCCGCTCGGCCGCGCCATGCTGACCGGTCGCCTGGGTGACGGCGACGCGCTGCCGGACAGCGACCTGCGCGCGACCATGCCACGCTTTCGCGGCGAGAACTTCCGCGCCAACCTCGCCCTGGTGCGTCGCCTGGAAGCGTTCGCCGCCGCGCGCGACGCCACCGCCGCGCAAGTGGCGCTGGCCTGGCTGCTGGCCAAGGGCCCGGGCATCGCGCCGATCCCGGGCACCAAGCACAGCGCCTGGCTGGCCGAGAACCTCGGCGGTGCGGAACTCGCCCTCGGCGACGACGACCTCGCCTTCCTCGACGAACTCTTCGCACCGGAACACGTTGCCGGCGAGCGCTACCCGCCGGCGTTGATGAAGTCGATCGATCGCGACGCGGCCTGAGTCCGCGCGACGCTTCCGCCATGTCCGCACCACCCATCTTCCCGATCGACCCGCAGGCCTTCTGGCACGACCCCTACCCCGCGCTCGCCGCGATGCGTGCGCAGGCGCCGATCGCTTTCGTACCCGAGCTCGGTGCCGTGCTCCTCACACGCCGCGACGACATCTTCGTGTGCGAGAAGAACGTCGCGGTGTTCTCCTCTGCGCAGCCGGGTGGGTTGATGACCGTACTCATGGGCGAGAACATGATGCGCAAGGACGGTGCCGCGCACCAGGCGGAACGGCGCCAGATGTTCCCCACGCTCTCGCCTGCCACGGTACGCGAACAATGGCGCGCGCGCTTCGAGCAGCATGCCCGCGCGACGCTGGACGCGCTCGACGGCGCCGGCGACATCGACCTGGTCGCCGACTACGCCATGCCGGTGTCGGCCAACGCGCTGCGCGAGATCACGGGGCTGACGAATCTCACGCCGACCCAGATGAACGCCGTCTCGCAGGCCATGATCGACGGCTGCGCGAACTACGTCGGCGACCCCGTCGTGGAGGCACGCTGCCACGAGGCGACGGCGCAGATAGACGCCGCCATCGACGCGCGTCTCGACGCGGTGGCAAGGCAGCCGGACCACAGCCTGCTCAGCATCCTCAGCCAGGCCGGTCAAGCGCTCGCCAGCGTGCGCGCGAACATCAAGCTCGCCATCAGCGGCGGCCAGAACGAGCCGCGCGACGCCATCGCCGGCACGGCCTGGGCGCTGCTCACGCACCCTGCGCAACTCGAGCTGGTGCGCGCGGGAGCGGCAAGCTGGCAGCAGGCCTTCGAAGAGTACGCACGCTGGATTTCGCCCATCGGTATGTCGCCGCGCCGCGTCGCCATGCCGCATACCTGGGCTGGAATCGACCTCGAACCCGAGGCGCGCGTGTTCCTCATGTTCAGCTCGGCCAACCGCGACGAGACCGTGTTCGAGCGAGCCGATCAATTCGACCTGACGCGCAGCACGGCCAAGGCGATCGCGTTCGGCGCCGGACCGCACTTCTGTGCCGGCGCCGCGGCCGCGCGCTGCCTCATCGCCGAGGTCGCGCTGCCGCTGCTGTTCGCGCGCTGGCCCGGCCTGCGCCTGGCCGGCCCGGTGCCGTTCGGCGGCTGGGCCTTCCGCGGTCCGCTGGCGATGCCGGTCACCCTGGTCTGAGGCCCGCCGGCCGGGGATCTCAGGACGCCTCGCGCAACCTCCGCGCGAGCACGGCTACGGCATCGAGGCGGCGCAGGATGGCATCCGCATCCGTGTCGGCGACGACGAACACGAGTTCGCGATAGCCCCTGGCCAGCGCCCGGCTGGCTGCCGCGGCATCGAGCGGCGCCGCCATCAGCGCGACGGTAATTTCATCGAAATCGCGCCCCTGCTCGGCACAGGCCACACGCAGGTCGGCGATGGCGTCGCCCGGATAGAGCGCTTCGCGGGTCATCCAGCCATCGGCATAGGCGGCAACCCGGGCCGGTACCTGCCGCGAGTTGGAGCCAATCCAGATCGGTGGTCCGGGGGGCCCCGGCTGGCCGCGGGTCGCCGGCATGGCCGCTTCCGCTGCCCACAGCGCGCGCATCGCCGCGACGCGCTCGCGCACCACGCGCCAGCGTGCGGGGAAGGGGCTGCCGTGGTTCTCCATCGCTTCGCGGATGAAGCCGCCGGCAACACCGAGCACGAGACGCTCGCCGGCCAGGGCACGCAGGGACCAGACCACGCGCGCGGTCGCGCGCGGCTCGCGCTGGGTCAGCAGGCAGACACCGGTGCCGAGACGGATGCGCGTGGTCATCGCGGCACAGGCCGCGAGGGTGACGAACGGGTCATAGAACCGGGCGAGGCGTTCGATGCCTTCGAATGCCCGCCGCGTGCCGGGCCGCGCCACGGGCACGTGGCTGTTCTCGGGCAGGTAGAAACCGTCGATGCCGCGTATCTCGGCTTCGCGCGCGGCACGCTGCGGCGGCAGTGCGTCACCGTGGTGGGTCAGGCAGACGGCAATGCTGGCGCGCGTGTCCAGCGGGGCCGGCGCGGCGTGTGCCGTCACGGTACGGGGGATGGCATCCATGACGACGCGCGTACGCGTTCGCGCGTGCCTCGGATCCATGTGCGAACTCGGGGACCCATCGGCACAGGTGTGAACTGCTTCACATTTTCACGGGCAGTGCCCATGACGCCCAGATCGCCGGCGTGCACTGCAGCGTAGCCGATCGATGTCGGCCGGGCGCCTCCGCGGCGCGCGGTCGGACGATGAATCATGACAACGACCTCGTGACCAGGAAGGAGATATTCCCATGAAATCCCTACGACTTCTGCGCGCCTGCGCACTCACCGTCCTGCTTGCCGTGCCCCTGGGTGCGTCCGCCGCAGCGATCACCGGCAACACCACGCGCGTCGAACTGACCGCGGCCGGCGCCCTCGCCAGCCTCGGCGTCGCCGTGCAGCCGGTCGGGACCGCGACCCTGGAGGCGGCCGGCCCCACGGCGGTGTTCCCGATCACGGGCGGCACCATCGACGACGTAACCGGCGATCTCCTCGTCGAGCACGATGGCAGCGGCCTCAGCCTTGGCGTCGGCACCGACAACATCCTGCTGTTGAACTTCCTCATCGACTCGGCGGCCGCGACCATCTTCGGCGATGTCGTCCTCGTCGAAGACATCGCGGGCACGCTGTCGGCCAGTGCACTGAACGACATCGACCTGTTCAGCCTCGACGCCGATCTCAACGTGTTCCTCACCGCGACGGCCTCGGGCGCGCTGAACGCGCTGTTCGGTACGGCCCTGCCGACGGGGCTGAAGATCGGTGAAGCAAGCCTCGACGTCGCCGCCGTGCCGATTCCGGCGGCCGTGATGCTGTTCGGCTCGGCACTCGCCGGAATGCTCGCGCTGCGCCGGCGCGCGGATTGAGCCGGGCGCCGCGTAGCTCGCGTCGCCGCGGGACACGCCTCCCGCGGCGACGCCACGCGCCGGCCTGACAGCCTGTCGGACTCGGGCAATCGTAGCGAGCCTGGTGGGAGAGCGATTCCAGATGGACACGATTTCGAGGCACATAGTGGTTCTATGTAACGAGAAATCGGGTTTATCTGCGCCGCACTCCCTCCTGCGCGGTAGATTGTTCCTGAGCCCGGCAGGCTGCTAGACCGCGGCGCCGTCGCGCGCGCCGTCCGCCAGGTGCGCTACGGCGGCGAGCGCGATCACGCGCCAGGGTGGCACGTGATCGACGATGGTGACCGACGTGTTGGCGACCGTGATCCCCGGCTCGACGACATGCCCGCCGACGTCGAGCACCCGCTCGAGCAGCGATCGCAGGACCAGGCCGTGGGTAACGACCGCGATGTCCCCCGCGCCGTCGTCACCATGCGCGATGAGTTCGCTCCAGGCGCGGTCGACGCGGCTGTCGAAATCCGTCCAGCTCTCGCCGCCAGGTGGCAGGAAATCGCGCGCGAAGATGTCGAGATCGCCAAACTCGCTGTAAGGACGCCCACGCAGGTCGCCGAAATTGCGCTCGCGCCAGTGCGGACTCTCGACGAGCGGGGCATTGGTATGCGCAACGATGCGCTCGGCGGTCATGCGCGCACGCAGGTAATCGCTCGCCACGACCAGGCGCAGTGCGCGCGAACGCAGGCTCGCGCCGAGCGCCTCGGCCTGCGCGAGGCCGACCTCGCCGAGCGGCGTATCGGGAAACTGCACGACGCGACCGGTATTCAGATCAGTCTCGCCGTGGCGGATCAGTAACAGGGCCATGGGCGCATAGTGTATGCGAGCTCGCGGCGCGGCGCCTCAGGACGCGGGCCAGCATGGCCGGATCAACACCCGGAATGCTGGCGGTTAGCGAACCTCTGAATAAGCCTGGGCCGAGCCGTTCGTGTCCGCGCTGTTGGAGTTCAAAGCGCGAAGCGCACGCCATAGCGGGCCATGGCGAAGATTCGTCACGCCGACATCGGACCGCGCGGGCGCAAGATGCCGGCGCATCGCTTGTTCGAAGTGTCCTCAGGTGCGGCAAGACACGAGACGCCGGGAATCGCGGGGCTATCGTCACGACACGCAACGCCGCCGCAGCCGCGCGGCAACAGCCGAATCTACGGATGCTTCCGGCCAGGGTCCTCAGCGCGGCGGGTCGATGTGTCCGTTGATCGATGTGTTGACGCGGAACCAGCCGGCCACGCCATAGCGGGTGCGCGTTGCCGGCAGCACTTCGTGCGCGAAGACTTCGCTCAGGAACACGACCAGCGTGCCGAAGGTCGGCGAGACGCGCAGCGACGGCGTACCCGGCTGCGGTTCGTAGATGACCAGCTCGCCGCCCTGATCCGGTCGCCAACCCGCATTGAGGTATGTAACGAGGGACAGCACCCGGTTCGACTGACCGCGAAACGCATCGACATGGCGCTTGTAGAAATCCCCCGGCTCGTAGAGCGAGTAATGGCTCTCGAACGAGAACAGGCCAAGGAACAGGCGGCGATTGAGGTAGCGGCGCAGGCGCGTCGTCCAGTCGGTCCAGGCTGCCGTCGCGGCATCGTACTCGTCGATCCAGGCAATCCGGTTGCGTCGCACGAACGGGTTCGTCGACGTCTCGGGGCCGCGCCCGATTCCGGCCTCCCCGAAGGCCCTCTCGCCGCGCGCCGCGAGATCGTCGAGCAAGGCCTGCGCGATGGCAGCGGGCAGCGCGGCCGGGAGCACGGCCAGGCCGCGCGCTTCGAGCGCGCACGCGATGCGCTCGAACAGCGCGTCATCGGCCGGTGGCAACCGGCCGTGGGTGAGAGACGTGAGCGACATAGAGGCGATCCGCGCGGAGACAGGCCGGCTAGTGGCGGGGACCGGGCGCAGGCTGGCTGAAGACCGGACGTGCGCGCCACAGGGCCACGGCAGGCACCGCGAACAATGCCGCGGCAACGAGCCCGCCGAGCCAACCGCGGCCGTTGTCGTTGATCACGTTCCACACCAGCATCGCGATCACGACCTGCGTCGCGTAGACCGCGGCCCACGGCCACATCCAGCGTTTCATGCGCCAGAAGCCCCACGCCCCGAGGCCGTAGATCAGCCAGTGCAGCGGCTCGGTCGCCTTGGCCCACCAGCCGGTCAACGCGAAGCCGAACCAGATCTCGTGATCGGCCGCGACCGGCTTGAAGAACAGGTCGAACGGCATGTAGACGAAGCTCATGTAGAGACAGAACCAGAACATGAGGTTCATCCACCATGGACGTCGAGCCCAATCGGCTCGCACGGCGGCAATTGCGGACATCACGGCTTCCTGATGCGTGGGCTCACCATTGTGGGTCTTCGCCCGGGCGCATGCCATACCACGGGCACGCACCGGCCCACCGCCGCGCCGTCGCTGAGCTTTGCCCGCGTTTCCTTTACTCTTGGTACACACGTTCCACGGAGGATTCGATCATGCCCCTCACCCGCCGCAGTGCCCTGACCGGTGGCATGGCGCTGTTCATCAGCGCCTCGACCTATCCCTGGCGTGCACGCGCCGCGACATCGCCCGCCGCGATCGCCGCGCTCGACAAGTCCCAGCTCGTCTACCTGTCGCCGATCGTCTCCGGCGGCCGCGACAGCCGCTGCCAGGCCGAGGTGTGGTTCGTGCACCACGACGGGGCCGTGTTCGTCTGCACGCAGGCCTCGGCCTGGCGGGCCGAGGCGTTGCGCCGCGGCTTCACCCGTGCGCGCCTGTGGATCGGCGAGTTCGGCGTGTGGACGCGCGCCGACGAGCGCTACCGGTCGGCGCCCTACCTCGAAGTCGGCGGGCGCCAGGTGGATGACCCCGCGGTGCATGCCGCCGTGCTACCGGTATTCGGACGCAAGTACGCGGCCGAGTGGGATCGCTGGGGGCCGCGCTTCCGCGACGGACTCGCCGACGGCTCGCGCGTGCTGTTGCGCTACGACTACAAGGGCCGGGAGTAACACGGCCGGAGCGCCAGCGGCGTCCCGCCATGCCCGGCCACGATCCCGGCGAACGATGCAGCGAGGTTTCCGCGCGCCCTGCGCCCGGGCCCGCCCGGCGGCGCACGCCCAGCAGTCCCGTGCACGCCGCAGCGACACGGTCAGAACCGGGGCGCTGTTCAGGGACGCTGGCCCACGCATCTCTCCAGCATCGTGTCGAGGCTGGTCAGGGTGAGACCGAGCGTGGCCGCCGCCGCGTGCGCATCGATGTCGTCGTCGTGGTCGAGCACACGCAACATGTCGCGCGTCACCGGCGGGCGTTCGCGCGTTATCTCCATCACACGGGCGACAGCGAGGCCGAGCAGCAGCGGCAGGGAGTGAATGGCGGGTTGCGTGCGGCAGACCCGCGCGGCACGCGCCGTCAGCGCGCCGCGCGAGAGCGATTCCGGCCCGGCCAGCTCGAGCATGCCGTTGATGGCCGGCTCCACGCCGAGTGCGTGCTCGAGCGCGGCGACCACGTCGCCGGCGTAGATGGGCTGCTCGAGGCTCGCCGCGCGGAACAGGAACACGCGGCGCGCACGTGCGCGGCGCGCGAGCGCGGCGCTGGCGCGGTCGCCCTCGCCGAGTACCATCGGCACGCGGATCACGCAGGCCGGGGCCGCGATATCGAGGAACATCGCCTCGACCGCGGCGCGTGCGCGCAGGCACGCGCTCGCGCTGGCATCGTCGGCACCGAGGATGCTCAGGTAGACGATGCGCTCGAGACCGCTGCGCGCGGCGGCTTCGACCAGCGCCGCGGCCGGACGCTGGTGGGAATCGACATAGCGGTTGTCGCGCGTCTCTTTGATCGTACCGATGAGATGTACGGCGCGGTCGCAGCGCGCGGCGAGCGTCGCGAGCGCATCGGCGTCGACCGGCGAGGCGACGGTGATGCGCAGCCCGCGCTTGCCACCGCAGTCACGCTCGAGCCGCGAGCGCGCACGCTCGCTGCGCACCAGCGCCTCGATCGGCGTGTCCTCCGGCAGGTGCGCGATCAGGCGCCGCCCGAGATGGCCGTTGGCTCCGGTGACCAGAATGCCTTTCATGCGCTGAGCCGCCCCCACGGGAGCGTCGCACCTTGAGCATCCCGCTCACCGTGCCGAATGTGCTCAGCCTGTCGCGCCTGCCGCTGGCCGCCGGCGTCGCCTGGGCGCTCCTCGCCGACCGCGCCTGGATCGGCTTGACGCTGTTCGCGCTGGCCGTGTTGACCGACGTTCTCGACGGCCGCCTCGCACGCGCGCGCGGCCAGGCGACACGGCTCGGCACCTTGCTCGATCACGGCGCCGACGCGAGTTTCGTCACCGCCGTGACGACCGCAGCGGCGGTACTCGGCTTGCTGCCTGGCCTGCTGCCACCACTGATCGTGATCGCATTTCTGCAATACCTGCTCGACTCCCGCGTCCTTACCGGTGCCGCTTTGCGGCGCTCGCAGCTGGGGCGCTATAACGGCATCGCCTACTACGTCATCGCCGGTGCCGCACTCGCCGCAGGTCATCTCGACAGCCCGCCGCCCGCGCTGCTCGAAGCGCTCGACGGCTGCGGACTGCTGCTCATCGCGAGCACGCTGGCATCGATGATCCAGCGCCTGCGCGCGAAACCCTGAAGCGCGCCTCACGCGCCTTCCCGCGCGGCAGGCGTCACCGCGGTCCCGAACAGCTCGCGATTCGCGAGCGGCAGAAACAGCAGGCCGATGAGCGCATTGAAGAGCACGAAGAACGTGTGCATGACCAGGCTGAACGCGCCGACTTCCGGGTAGCCGGGAAACAGCACCGTCCACAGCAGCAGCGCACCGGCGTGGAACGGCAGCGGCAGCGCCGCGGCGAGGAAGATTACCGGCAGGAAAGCGAGCATCTGGCCGAACACCACGTCGACGTTGAACAGCTCGAGCGCAAGCGTGTAGACGAGCACGGCGCCGAGCAGGTTGGGCGCCTTGAACAAGACGATCAGCGCGTAGTGACGCAGGCGCGCGAGGCGGAAAGCGCGCGCGAGGTGACGTTCGCGCAGCCCCGAATGCGGCAGCAGATAGCCACGAAAATAGGCCACGTGCAACGGGAAATAGGCCGCGGCAACGACGAACACCGCGGGTAGGATCCGCGCCAGCGGCAACTGCGTGGAGGCGGCGACGACGAGTTCGTAGTAGAGCGCGGTGCCCACCGCCGAGAACAGCAGCAGCTGGTAGACCTCCATCATGCCGAGCAGGATCATGCTCGACAGCGCCTGCCAGCCCGGCACCTGGTGGCGCCGCCACAGGTAGAGCGTGATCGCACCCTTGCCGACCTGCTCGTTGACCAGTGACAGGATGTAGGCGCTGGCGCGGATCGGCAGCATGTGGCGGAAGCGAAATGCCGGCGCATTGAACCAGCGCACCACGCGCCAGGTGACGTGCGCGTCGACGAGAAAGAAGAAGCACGAGTAAGGCACCATCAGGGCGAGCCAGGCGAGCCAGTCCGCATCGCTGAAGAAGCGCGCGAGGTAGGCGAACGCGTCCAGACCCTCGCGGGCCGCCGCGAGATCGATCTTGCGGAAGACCAGCCAGAAGCAACCCGCCGCGAGCAGCCAGGTCAGCACACGCCCGAGAACGCCACGCATGCCCGGGCGCCGGCCGCCACCGGCGCTCGGCGTCTCGCCGCCTGCCTGGGTATCGAGGTCTTGCATGCCGGGTGACGATAGCACGCGGAACAAGGCGTGATTCAGGAAGCTTCGCGTGGCCCGCGCCCGCGCGGTCGATCAGGCCAGCCAGCGATGGGTGGGTGCGCACATGTCGGCGATCGGCAGACCGTTGCTGCAGGCGTCGCGACAGGGTTGCCCCGAGCAGCTGACACAGGCTTCGGCGTTGGGACTGACACGCGCGTATTCGTCGCGCGCGAAAGCGAGGTCCTGGTAGTCGGTCGCGTACATGCGCGTGCGCAGTACGTTCGGGATGTCGACACCGTACGGGCAGGCTCCCGCGCAGTCGTTGCAGGCGTGGCGGCAATAGGTCATGCCGTTCGCCTGTGCATAGCGGAACAGCAGTTCGAGGTCGCCCGCGGCGAGGCTGTGCGCGCCCGAGGCACCGAGATACTCGTCGATGTCGGCGCTCGACTTCATGGTAACGACCAGCGCATCGACGTCGGCATTCGAGAGTACCCAGCGAAACGCGGCCTGGGCGAACGTGCCGCCGTCGCGCTCGAACTCGCGCAAGTCGTTGAGCCGCGCACCCATGAGCGTTTTCATGACAACCGTGCCGACGTCCTTGGACCTGGCCTTGGCAAGCACGCGCGGCAGGTCCGGCTGCATCGCGACGTAGTTGAACGAACGCGTGAAGCGCTCGTAGAAGGCCGGGTCCTGCCCGAAGTTATAGGCACACAGGATGACGTCGACCATGTCCTCGTCGATGGCGTAATCAAGGCACTCGATGAGGTGGCCGGCGTGCCCCGACATGCCGGCGAAGCGAATCTTGCCCTGCTGTCTTGCGCGCTCGACAAAGGCATGCCACTCGGGGCTGCGCAGGCGCTCGATGTCGTTGACCGCGTGCGCCATGTAGATGTCGATGTAATCGGTGTTCAGGCGTTCCAGCGACTCGTCGAGCTCGGCCATCATGCGCGCCGCCGGCCAGTCCGCCTCACCCTCCACCTTGGACACCAGCACGACCTCTTCGCGTAGCCCGCGCAGGGCGCGCCCGAGCACGCGCTCGGCGTCGCCGCCGGTATAACCGTAGGCGGAGTCGAAGTAGTTGATGCCGCGATCGAGCGCATGATGGACAAGCGCCTCCTGCCCCTCGCGCAGCCGGCTCGAACCGAACGAGATGTCCGAGATCTCGAGCCCCGTGCGGCCCAGCCGGCGGTAGGACTGCACGTGCGGCGCACCCGCGGCCCGCGCCGGCAGCAGTCCCGGCGCGAGCCCGGCGGCGGCACCGGTAGCGGCACCGAGGCGCAGAAAACGGCGGCGGTCGGGGGAAATCGGGTCGGACATGGCGGCTCCCTCTGCGGCCAGGTACGGTCAACCCAGACTACGCCCCGACGGCAGCGACGTCGAGGGTACGCAGCCGCCGGCGCGGCGCCTCAGCGCCTGGCCTGCTCGTAGAGCGGCAGCATCTGCGGCACCAGCGCGGCCAGCGCAGCCTGGCGCGTCGCCGGATGCGGGTGGGTACTGAGGAACTGCGGTTGGCCGCCATTACCCAGCGCGCCCATCTTTTCCCACAGCGTGACGGCTGCACGCGGATCGTAGCCGGCCTTCGCCGCAAGCTCGATGCCGATCCGATCGGCCTCGCTCTCCATCGAGCGACTGTTCGGCAGCGACACGGCGAGCGCGGCGAGCAGCGCGCTGCCCTGCATGGCGAGGCCGGAACCGGTCGCGACTCCGACTGTCTGCACGCCGACGCTGGTCGCCGCGGCGACCGACATCTTCTCCACCGAGTGCTTGGCCAGCGCATGCGCGAGTTCGTGGGCGAGGACCTGCGCGAGTTCGTCGTCGCTCGGCTCGAGCTGCTCGACCAGCCCGGTGTAGAGCGCCATCTTGCCGCCGGCCATGGCCCAGGCGTTGACGGTCTCGGCGTCTTCGATGATGGTCATCTCCCAATTCCAGCTCCGGGTATCCGGGCGCATCGCGATGGCCTGCTCCTTGATACGTTCGACGATGGCGTCGACGCGCCGCTTGAGCGCCGGGTCGGTATCGAGCTTGTGCTCCTCGGCGAGCGGCGTGAGCATTTCGCTGTAGGCCTGCTTGGAGGCCGCAATCGCGCTCGACTCGGGGAATACCAGCAGTTGCGTGCGACCGGTCGGACTGGTGGCACAGGCCGCGACGAGCGCCACGCCGAGGGCGCCGGCGACGATCTTGGAATGGACGTTCAAGGATCTGCCTCTCCTGGGTACGGGGCTGCCGTCACCATTGTGCCGCACTCCGCTCGCGGCGGGGACTACCCGGATCACGCGCGCGGATCCCGGCACCCGCCCGCCAGGCCACGGCCGCGGCGACACAGCAGGCCAGCGTGAACGCGTGCAGGGGCCGCGTACTGCCGTCGACCAGCAGGGCCGCGGCGGCGGTTCCGAGACCGGCGATGCTGACCTGGGCGAAGCCCGCCACGGCACTCGCGCTGCCGGCCCGATGCGGGAACAGGCTGACCGCGCTGGCCGCCGCGACCGGCATCACCAACGCGGTGGCGAAAAAGGTGGCGATCGCCGGCAGCACGACCAGCGCCAGCGACAGCGGCAAGAGCAGGCTCGCGCCGCAGGCGAGCACCGCCGCCGTGCAGCCGAGCGCGAGCCCGCTGACGATGGCGCGCTCGATACCGACCCGCAGCACCAACCGTGTGCCGGTCAGCGAACCGGCGACGAAGGCGCCAGCGGACAGGGCATAGATGCCCCCATGATGGCGCTCGGCCACACCGAGCTGCTCGATGATGAGAAAACTGTTGGCACCGACATAGGCGAACACGGTCGCGAACATCAGCGCCGGCGGCACCACGTAGCACCAGAAGGCCGGGCGCCGCGCGATCTCGAGATATCCGCGCAGCACCTCGCCGGCACCAAGCGTGGCAAGCCGTCGCGCCGGCGGCAGCGATTCCTCGACCGCGAGCGCGGTGCACGCAAGCAGGGCCAGCCCGAGCACACCCATGCACAGGAACAGGACCTGCCACGAGCCCAGGCCGACCAGCCAGCCGCCGGCGATCGGAGTAAGCATCGCGGTGAACGCCATCACCGCGGTCAGCAGGGCAAGCATGTGCGCGGCATGCACCCGGTCGAGGCGGTCATTGATGAGCGCGCGCACGAGCACCGGGCCGCCGGCTGCGGCCGCCCCCTGCAGCACGCGGCACAGCAGGAACGCGTCCATGTCGGCAGCCGCGGCGCAGCCGAAACTGGCCGCGGCGTACGCGGCGAGACCGCCGAGCAGGACCGGGCGCCGGCCGTGGCGATCGGACAGCGGCCCGTAGACGAGCTGGCCGAGCGCGTTGCCGTAGAGGAACACCGACAGCGACAACTGCACCTGTTGCGGACTGACCTCGAACGCACCGCGGATGGCGGGGAACGCCGGCAGGTACATGTCGGTGCCGATGGCGACGATCGCGTAGACCAGCGCGAGCAGCAGCACACGCCACGGCGTCGCGAACGCCGCATCGTCGGCCGCGCGCGCGCCGCTCAGCACGGCAGCCACCGCGACCGTGGCCTCACAGGTGTGCCCGGTACCAGGCCAGTGCCGCGTCGGCCGCCGCGTCGAGATGGTCCATGTAGACATCGTAGTGCCGGCAATCGAGCTCGAGCAGCTGCTTGGGCTCGCCGATCGCGGCGAACGCCTCGTGCTGCCACGCCGTCGGCGTGGTGGTGTCGTGCCTGGCCACGATCATCAGCAGCGGGGTCGGCGCGATCGCGGCACAGAACGAGGCGGGTTCGTAGGTTCGCAGCAGGTCGAAACTGCGCAGGGTCAGCGCGTTGACGTAGCGGCCCCCGGTGTCCTTGCGCGCGACCCATTCGGCGGTCTCCGAACCGCGCGTCGCTGCTGCCGTCGCTGCCGGCGGCTCGCCGCGGCGGCGGGCGTCGCGATCGGCATCGAGGCGCGCGCGGAACGCGGCGCGCTTGTCGGCCGGCACCCAGCTCTCGAACGTGCGCGAACCGCTCGTCAGCGGTACCTGCGAGACGGCGCAGCGCACGCGGCGATCGAGCGCACTGACGGTCAGCACGTGGCCGCCGGCATAGCTCGTGCCCCACAGGCCGATGCGTTCGGGGTCGATGCCGGGCAGGGTACGCGCGAAGCTGATCGCCTCGCGCAGGTCGCCGACCTGGCGCCACGGGTCGCTCTCGCCGCGCGGCCAGCCGGCGCTGCGGCCCCAGTTGCGGTGGTCGTAGGCGAGGCAGGCACAGCCCGCGGTGACGAAGCGCTCGGCATACTCGGCGAGATCGAGGTCGACGATGCCGGACAGGCCGTGGGTCAGGATGATCAGGGGTACCGGCGCATCGGCAGCCGCCGGCCGGGCCAGCCAGCCACTCAGCGCGACGCCTTCGCTTTCGAACCACAGTTCCTGCTTGTCGAACGGCGCGCGACGCGCCTGCTGCTCGCTCATGGACCCCGACCTCCCCGCTTGTGCACCCGGTCCGCGCCGACGGCGCGGTGTCGCGCATTGTGCCAGAGCCGCGTCGGCGTCCGCGTATTCACGCGCGGCGAGCCGGCGCGGCCGGTATCACCACGGCACGGGACTACCGTCCCAGGCGAAGAAGCCGCCATTGTCGTGCGGGGCCAGCGCGTCGATCACGGCGAGCAGCTGGCTTGCCGCGCGTGCCGGCGTGAACAGCCGTTCCGGGGGCACCCGGGCCTGGAACGGGCGTGACAGGGCCGTGTCGACCGTGCCCGGGTGCAGCGCGACACAGATCAGGCCGCGGTGGCGCCGTGCCAGCTCGATGGCGAGATTGCGCGTGAACATGTTCTGCGCCGCCTTCGACGCGCGGTAGGCATACCAGCCGCCGAGACGGTTGTCGCCGAGCGACCCGACCCGCGCCGACAGGTTGGCGAGCACGGTGCGCGCTTCGCGATCGAGCAGCGGGGCGAATGCCTGTGCCACCAGCAACGGACCGATCGCGTTGACGCGGAACGACTCGACGAGCGCCGCGGCATCGACCTCGGACAGTCGACGCTCGGGTTGCAGCGCGCCGGCGTGCAGGACACCGGCACAGTTGATGAGCATCGTCAGGGTATCCACCCGCTGCGCGACGCGCGCCGCGGCATCAGCCAGTGACGCCGGATCGGTGAGGTCCAACGCAAGCGGCAGCAGGCGCTCCGGATGCACCCTGCCGAGGGCGCGCAACGCGTCGGACGCCGCCGGCTCGCGGCATGCCGCCACGACCACCTCGTGCTCATCCCGCGCCAGCAGCTCGGCGGTGAGTGCGCTGCCAATGCCGCCGCTCGCGCCGACGACGAGCGCCGCGCTCACACGCGCGCCCCGAACCGGCCCGGCACAGTGCCACGCAGCGCCCCCGCCACGGCTTCGCCGGCCTCCAGCCCGCTCAGCCAGGCACCTTCGATGCGGCCACCGTGGCACCAGTCGCCGCACGCGGCGAGCGCCAGCTGCGGCTCGCACGGCGTGCCCGGCGGCTCGGCATCCGGCCGCGCCAGCGCCCAGCGATGCGCCGCCCGGTAAACCGGGCGGCGCGGTGCCAGCGCCGTCGTGCGCCAGAAGGCATCGACGAGTTGTGCGGCGACCGTGTCCGCGTCGAAGTGCAGGCGCGCAGCCGACCAGGCGGGGTTCGCGTGCGCCACCCAGCGCTCGCCGGCGCCGCGCGCGGGCTTGGCCGAGTCGCGTGCGATCCAGCGGAGTGCGGCATCAGTGACGAACGCGCCGTCGTAAGCGAGCGGCAGGCGTGCGTCGAAGGCGAGCAGCAGCGCCCAGCAGGGGGCGGAGGCCAACGTGCGCAGCATCTCGCGCAGGGCGAGCCGCCGCGGCACCAGGGGCAGCGCCTGCTCCGGCGGCAGGGCCAGGACGAGCCCGTCGAAGCGTCCGAGCTCGGCACCGCTCGCGGCGACCAGTAACCAGCCCCGCTCGTCCGGATGCGCCGCCGCGACCTTGGTTTGCTGGTGGATCGCCTGGCCGGCCGCGAGCTGCTCGACGAAGGCGTCCATCGTCGGCACGGCGACGTGGCGTACACACGGCGCGATGCCGGTGACCGCGCCGGCCTCGAGCGCGACCACGCGGCCCGGCCAGGGCGCGACGTGCCCGGCCCGCCGCAGCCGCGCGATCTCGGCGATGAAGCGCGCATCCCGGGCCGTGAAGTATTGCGCACCATGATCGAAGCTGCCGAGGCTGGTGCGGCGCGTACTGCAGCGGCCGCCCGGGCGTCGTCCGCGGTCGAACACCTGCACGGCGAAGCCGCGCGCGGCGAGGGTGCGCGCGGCACTGAGGCCGGCGACCCCCGCGCCGACCACGGCGACCCGGGGCGCGGACGTCGGACGGCGCGAAGCTGGCACGGCGGGCGGCGAGATGATATCCACGTGCCTCATACGGCACTCAGGCTCGCGCGGACCACCGCGGCGAGCCACCACGGCGGGCGCACGGCGATCTATGCTTGCAACCGCTTCTCATCACGGTGACTCCGGCCCATGCCCGACACAAGCGACCCGACCCGGACCGTTTTCGAACGTGCGCTCAGCGCGCGCAGCCAGCTCGGTGCCGCCGCCGCGTTCGAATTCGCGCAGCGCGCGGTGCTGCCGTTGCGCGTCTCGACGCTCGACGCCCAGGGCTATCCACACATCACCTCGCTGTGGTTCCTGCTCGAAGCCGGCCGCTTCCTGTGCTGTACCCAGCGCCGCGCAGTGCTGGTCGGCAATCTCGGGCGCGATCCACGCGCGGGCTTCGAACTCGCCGTCAACGCCCCACCCTACCGCGGCCTGAGCGGCCGCGCTCTCGGGTACGTCGCCGATCGCGATCCACGCAGCGTGCTCGATGCGCTGGCCGACCGCTATCTCGGTGACCGCGATCCCGGGCTGCGGCGCTGGCTGCTCGCACGTGTCGCCAGCGAAGTGGTGCTCGAGCTCGAACCGCAGCGCATGACGAGCTGGGACTTTGGCAGCCGCATGAGCGCCGCGCAGCCGCCCACGCCGTGATGCCACCAGCAACGCGCCGCGCTCAGTTGTTCTCGACGATGTCGAACGGCGGCTTGCCGGCACGCGCGCGGATGCGATTGAACACGCGCAGCACGCGCGGCCGGCAGATCAGCCAGCGCTCCAGGTGATACTTGCCGGGAAAGTCGAGCAGCAGCAGGCCTACCGCCATCGTCAACAGCCCCTGCCCGGGGAGCAGCAGCAGTGCGATGCCAATCGCGAGCAGCACGACGCCTAGCGCGTTCTTGATCACGCGGAACGGCAGGCGCACCAGCGGGTGACGCGCCCACCAGGGGAACCTGCCACGCTCGGGGCGCGCGAAATAGCCGGCAGGCAGTTCGACGACGATCACCGGTACCGCGATCACGACGAGCACGAGGGACGCGAGCGAGACGAGCGCGAGCCACGGCAAGGCGGCTTCGAGCATGCGCAACAGGTGCTCCGGCATGGTGACGATTCGTCGCGAGCGGCGTGGACGTGGACCCGGGGCCATTGTACGTCCACCATGAGACGGACCGCGTCGGGTACACTGCCCCACCGGCGCCGGACGAACGCCGCGGCGTACGACCGGGCCGCGCGACCGGCACGCAGCCCGACGACGGTCCGGCCCGCCGCTTGCCGCCGGAATCCGCACAGCCCTCTCACGTTTGCTGGAGCATCCTCGTGGCCGGAAGCAGCCTGTTGGTCCTCATCGACGACGTCGCGAGCGTGCTCGACGATGTCGCCACCATGACCAAGGTCGCGGCGAAGAAGACCGCCGGCGTGCTCGGCGATGACCTCGCACTGAACGCCCAGCAGGTCACCGGCGTCGCGGCCGATCGTGAGCTGCCGATCGTGTGGGCGGTCGCGTTGGGGTCGCTGCGCAACAAGGTGATCCTGGTGCCGGCCGCGCTCGCCATCAGCGCCGTGCTGCCCGTCCTCATCGTGCCGCTGTTGATGCTCGGTGGCGCATTTCTCTGCTACGAAGGTTTCGAAAAGCTCGCCCACCGCTTCCTGCACAGCGCGGCGGACGACGCCGAGCATCACCAGGAACACCTGCGTGCACTCGCCGCCGATGAGGAAGACATCGTCGCCCACGAGAAGCAGAAGATCCGCGGCGCCGTGCGCACCGACTTCATCCTTTCGGCCGAGATCATCGTCATCACCCTCGGCACGGTTGCCGAAGCCGCATTCGCACAGCGCCTCGCGGTGCTCACCGGCATTGCGCTGTTGATGACGGTCGGCGTCTATGGTCTCGTCGCCGGCATCGTCAAGCTCGACGACGCCGGGCTGTACCTGGTCCGGCGTCCCGGCAGCTTCGCGCGCGCGCTCGGCAATGCACTGCTCGCCGCCGCGCCGAAGCTCATGAAGACCCTTGCGGTGGTCGGGACGGCAGCCATGTTCCTGGTCGGCGGCGGCATCCTGGCGCACGGCATTCCGTCCGCCGACGCGCTGATCCACCATGCCGCGACGGCGGTGCACGATCTCGCGCACTTCGGCGGCCTGCTCGCCGTGCTCGTCTCGCTCGCGCTCGAAGCACTGCTCGGCATCCTCGCCGGCGGCCTCGTGCTTGTCGTGGTCAGCGGCGTGATGCGCGCCATGCGGGCGCGCGACGACGTCGCATCGCGCTGATCGTTCGCCTCAGGACACCGGCCGGGGCGCCGTGCCGTCGCCGGGCTGGTCTCCTTGCTTGGGCAACAACCACCAGAGAACGAACGCCATCGCGAACAATGCCGGCACGTCGCCGAACAGGTTGGCATGCTCGGTGTGGTCGTGTCCGGCCTGCACCGCCATGATGCCGGCGTGCACGATGCTCGACCAGATGGTGAAACGGATCAGGCTCAGGTTGGCGAGCGGATCGCGCGCGGCGAGGAACAGGAACACGCCGAGCGTCGCGTAGACGCCGGCAATCATCTGCTCGTACTCACTCTGCCGCGGCTCCCACGCCCAGCCGTCGGGCCACAGCCAGTTCATCAACGGGTACACCCCGACAATCAGGAATACCCCGAACACCCGTAGTGCGATGGCGAGCCAGCGCAGTCTCGTCTGTGCGTCCATCATGTTCCTCCCCAGATTGTGACCGGACCTCGTGGGCGGACTCTACTCCGCACCGTGCACGGAAGCGAGCAGCCGTACCGCTCGCCCACCTCCGTTCAGGCGCCGATCACCCAGCGCATGATGACGAAGTAGCTCGCGAGTAGCAGCGAGATGAGGATGCCGCACCAACTCCACGCGCGCATCGCAGGCCCCGGACGCGCGGCCGTCGGGACGACGTCGGAAGTGATCGCGCGGTGATTGAGCCAGGCGAGCGCGGGCGCGGTCAGCAACGAGAGCACCGTTGCCACGTCGACCATGGTGGTCAGCGAGTGGATGAAGAACTCGATGACGATCATCGAGCCGACGAACAGCACGCCCAGCGCCGCCCAGTAAACGTTGCGGCTGATTGCATCGGCCTCGCCCGGCGTCACGGCGCCGCGGAAGCGGGCGAGAAGCGTGGCGAGCGCACGCGGCAGGCCGTCGATCACCGTCAGCGTGGTCGAGAACATGACCGCGAAGGCGGCCAGCGTGACGATGGGGCCGGTCCATTCGCCGAGGTTCTCGGTATACAGCCGCACGATCTGCGCGGCAAAGGCCGCCGGCGCGGCGGCGAAGCTCTCGCCCGATTCGAACATGGTGCCGGCGCCCATCATCATGAAACACAGCGCGAGTAACACCGTCCCGAGATAACCGATGTTGAAATCCGTCAACGCGGCGTCGACGCTCGGCGCCTGCCCGGTCTCGCGCCGCCGCGCCAGCGTCCACAGCGAATGCCACACGGAGATATCGAAGGCACTCGGCATCCAGCCGACGAGCGCACACAGCATCACCGCGGTGGTGGTTGTCGTGATCCAGTCGCCGGCCGGCAGCAAGCGCAGGGAGTCCCAGGGCAGCTTCGGCATCACCGCCAGCGTCGCGAGCAGGGTTGTCACGGTCAGCACGACCACCACGACCTTGATGATCTTGTCGAGCCACTTGTAGTGGCCGAGCACGAGCAGCCCCGCGCACAGCGCCATCAACACGCCCGAGAGCACGACGACCGCGGGTTGGCCGAACACCACGCCGTCGATCCCGAGCAGGGTGGTGCACAGTGCGGCGGTGACGAAGGTCACCGCCGCCTGCACGGTGAACATCGTCGCCACGGTCACGGCGGCGTACAGGGCCAGCGCCCAGCGCCCTTCGCGACGATACCCCTCGAGCAGGCTGGTACCGGTCGCCGCCGCGTAACGTGGCCCGAAACTGAACGTGGGGTACTTGTAGAGGTTGGCGAAGATGACCAGGCCGAGCAGGCCGAGCCCGAAGGTCGCGCCCGCCCGCGTGCTCTGCACGAGGTGCGAGACACCGACCGCGGCGCCGGCCCAGAGCAGGCCCGGGCCGAGCGCGAGGCGCAACGTGTGCCAGCGGGAGGATGCGTTCATGGGCGCAGATTCTTCCCGCTGACCGCGCCGAGCGCAATCGGCGCGACGTGGCCCGGGCTCACACGTAGCGGCCGGGGGCGATGATGTGACCGGGGTCGAGTGCCTGCTTGATGTCGCGCACCATCTGCCAGCAGGTCGCGTCGTCGCGTACCAGCCAGTCCATGGTATCGATACCGACGCGGTAGGGCAGGAAACCTTGCGCACGCCCGGCCTCGAGCAGCGCGCGACGGCAGGCCTGCGCGTTGGCCGTGCTCGCGGCATCGTCGAGATCGAACAACAACGGGATGGTGCTGTCGAAACAACGTTCCGACAGGCTGGTCAGCGTGATCAACGGCTCGAGGCCATGCTCGCGCATGACTTTCTCGACCATCGCGACATAGGCCTGCACGCGCTCGGCGCGCATGGGGATGAGCGGCGCATACCAGGCCACACCGCAACCGTCGCGCGCCGGGTCGAGCGGTCCGGGCGCGCGCGGCGCCTGGTCCCCGATCCAGTAGCACAGCGGCATGGCGGTCTCGTTGGGGCGCCCGGCGACGAGTTCAATCGAGGTTTCCAGCACTTCCAGGCTGCGCCCGACGCGGGCCTTGAGAAAGCCCGGCAGGTGCCGCCCCACCCGCGCCAGCCAGCGTGCGCTGAACGGGCTGATGTAGACCAGCCGCTTCGCGTAGGGTCTGAGCACGGCACGGATCTCGCGCTGCGCCGCGCGTACCACGCCGCGCGAGCCGTAGAGCGTGCCGAAGCCGGTCCATGCCATGACCTGGTTGGCGCGGCCGAGTTCGTCGATCAGGGCATCGGGGATCAGGCCATCCGCGCCGAGACGATCGCGCGGATAGGGAATCGACATCGACAGCACGCGGCGCGCATTCATGAGATTGACGCCGCCGACGACGCCGGGATAGCGCGCGATCACCTCGCGCACGCGCTCGACCAGGTGCCCGAGGTCGGCCGCGTTCGGCAGACCGAAGAAGAACGCACGGACCGCGTCCGGTCGTCGCGCCAGGGCGATGCTCATGCGTGTCACCACGCCCATCGCGCTCTGCGTGAACAGGCCATCGAGGTATGGGCCGATACCCCACTTGAACGCGTCGTCGACATCGGCCCCGTCGGCCTCGGCCAGCGCCGAGCGATACACGCGGCCATCGGCGAGCACCGCCTCGATCGCCATCACCGCGCCGAAATGGTCGGCCTGCGGCGTGATGCCGTAACCGCGTTCGACGGCGTTGCCGAGGATCGAGCAGGTCGGTCCGGCGCCCGACACCGGCACCAGGAACGGGTGATCGCCCGCATCGAGGAAGTCGGCAAGTTGCTGCTGGGTCACGCCCGGCTCGACGGTGACGATGCCGGTGCCGGGCTCGAAGGCGACGATGCGATCGAGCGCCGACAGGTCGAGCACCACGCAGTCGTCGCGCGCGGGCAACGACGTGCCGTAGCCCCAGTTGTTGCCGGTGCTGATCGGATAAATGGGTACGCCATGCCGTGCCGCGATGGATACCACCGTGGCAACGTCGTCGGCGGCACGTGCGCGCACGGCGCCGGCTAGACGCCGCCTCGCACCGCTGGTGCAACGACCGTAGGTCTCCTGTGCGGCGGTCTCCTCGAGCACCCGCTCGGCACCGAGCGCTGTACGCCAGTCGCTGATCGCGGCGGCAAGATTCATCGTGTGTCCCCTTTGGTTCACGAGCGCGGCGCGGCGGCAGCCGCCCCGGACCGCCATGGCGTGGTCCCGGCCACGCCCCGCCCGGGCAGTAGAAGCGAGCATAGGAAGCCCGTGTCGAAAGCACTTTGACCGGGCTCAATCGCTGCGGGATTCGCGCACGAAGCGTTTTGGTCCACAATCGTCCCATCGGTATACGTGCATGGCGCGGCACCATCCCGGGGAGAACGCGACGATGATTCGACTGACCGTCAACGGCCAGGCCGTCGAACTTGACTGCGATCCGGACAAGCCCTTGCTATGGGCACTGCGCGAGGATGTCGCGCTGACCGGCACCAAGTACGGCTGCGGCATCGCGCAATGCCGCGCCTGCACGGTGCACGTCGATGGCAAGGCGATGCCGTCCTGCCAGCTGCCGGTGGCGCGCGTCGCGGGCAAAGCGATCACGACCATCGAGGGCCTGGGCAAGACAGCGCTCCACCCGGTGCAGCAGGCGTGGATCAGAGCCAACGTGCCGCAATGCGGCTACTGCCAGCCGGGCATGATCATGGCGACCGCCGCGCTGCTCGCGCGCAACCCGGCACCCAGCGATGCCGACATCGACGCCGCCATCGGTAACCTGTGCCGTTGCGGCACCTACCCGCGCGTACGTGCCGCGATTCACGCCGCCGCCGCGCTGGTGGAGCCGCCCGCATGAATGCAGGGCTCGATCGGCGCGGCTTCCTGCGCGGCACGCTGGCGGCGGGTGGCGCGCTGGCCTTCGACATCACGATCCCGCTGCGCGCCGGCGAACCGGCAGCGGCGCTCGACGTGCACCACTGGGTCGTCATCCATCCCGACGACCGCGTCACCGTGCGCATCCCACAGAGCGAGATCGGCCAGGGCGCGACGACGGCGCTGATGCAGCTCATCGCCGAGGAGCTCGACCTCGACCTCGCCCTGACCGACTGGGCGTTCTACGAGCCGCAGACGAACGTCAGCCAGGGCAACGTCTACGTGCACACCTCGACGCTCGCGAGCTGGGGCGTGAAGATGCTGTTCGAACCCATGCGTCTGGCCGGCGCCCAGATCCGTGCGCTGCTGCTGGGGAGCGCGGCGGCGCAGCTCGATACGCAGGCAGACGGTCTCGTCATCGACGCCCACCGCGTGCGCGATCCGCGCACCGGTAACGGCATCGGTTTCGGTGCGCTTGCCGAGCGGGCGGCCGCCGCCCCGCTGCCCGATGCCGCGAGCGTCAGGCTGAAATCCCCCCAGGAGTGGCGCTACATCGGCCGCGCCCTCGACCGCAACGACGTCCCCGCCAAGGTCACCGGCGAGGCACGCTACGGCATCGACGTGCAATTGCCCGGCATGAAGTACGCCGCGGTCCGCCAGGCGCCGGTGTTCGGCGGCCGCCTGCGCGGCTTCGACGCCGCCGCGGTGCGCGACCTGCCCGGCGTGCGCGCGGTCGTGCGCATCGATGCCGGCCCCAGCGGCTACACCGTGCCGCCGACCTTGTGGGACGTGATTGACTGGCAGATGGACGATGCCGTCGCGGTCGTCGCCGACAGCTGGTGGCAGGCCGAGCGCGCCATCGAAGCCCTGCCGATCGAGTGGGACGACGGTCCCCACGCACGCGTCGACAGCGCCGGCATCGCGCGCGATCTCGCCGCGGCCCTCGACGCGCCAGGCGAACTCGTGCGCAGCGAAGGCGACGCGGCCGCTGCGCTGGCTGACGCCGCGCAGGTCATCGAGGCGGAGTACCACTACCCGTTTCTCGAGCATGCGCCGATGGAGCCGATGAACTGCACCGCGTTCGTCGACGGCCGGCGCGTCGAAGCCTGGGCGCCGACCCAGTATGGCGACGAGGCCCTGCGCATCGCCGCCTATGCCGCCGGTGTCGCGCTCAAGGACGCGCGCTTCCACCTCACACTGGCCGGCGGCGGCTTCGGCCGTCGCCTGCACAACGACTACGTCAGCCAGGCGGTGCAGATCGCACGCCAGCTGCCGGGCGTGCCGGTCAAGCTCATCGTCTCGCGCGAAGAATCGATCCGGCGCAGCTACTACCCGCCGCCGCTCGCCGCGCGCCTGCGCGCCGGGCTCGATGGCGACGGCGCGCTGACCGCCTGGCAGGCCCACGTGGTGCAAGGCACCGCGGTCGAGCAGCCCTATGGCTTCACCCGCCTGGCCTATCCCGTGCCGCATGTCGAGATGCGCTACGGGCAGATCGATACGCCGCCCGGCTTCGCCTGGATGCGCGGTGTCGGCCATACCCAGATGGCCTGGATGAATCACGGCTTCCTGAGCGAGATCGCGCACGCCAGGGGGGTCGATACGCTCGCGTTCCAGCTCGCACTGCTCGACGAGACCCGCATCGACGCGGCACGCGCCGACCGCGCCGACGCGCTCGCGCGCGTACGCCGCTACCGCCGCCTGCTGGAAGCCGTAGCCGCACGGGCCGGCGCGCGACCCGAGGGTATCGGACGCGGACGCGGCCATGCCGTCTACGACATGAGCTACGTTCCCGGCTACCGCAACTCCTGTATCGCCATTGCCCTCGACGTCACGCTCGACGGACGCGGCGGGCTGCGCGTCGACGACGTCACGGCGAGCGTAGACTGCGGCACCGTGATCAATCCGCAGCTGGTCGAGCAGCAGATCCAGGGCGGCATCCTGTTCGGCTTGTCGAACGCGCTCTACGGCACGATCACGCTGCGCGAGGGCCGCGTCGAGCAATCCAATTTTCACGACTACCGACTGTTGCGCCTCGCCGAAGCGCCCGCCATCGCGGTACACGTGATGCCCTCGGACGCGCCCCCGACGGGGGTCGGCGAGGGCGCCGTGCCGGTCGTGATCGGCGCGCTGGTCGACGCCATCCACGCCGCCGGCGGGCCGCGTATCCGCGCGCTGCCGGTGATGGACCACGAGCTCGGCCTGCGCGCGGACGCCTGAGCGCGGCATGCGCGCGCGGCGACCGCATTGCGTCACCCATCCCACGCGGAGGACTCCCCCATGACCGAGACCGTTTGCCCCGAAGAGATGCAGGCGACGTTCGCCGAAGTGCTCGGCCTGTGCGCGGTCACGCCGGACGAAAAAGTCGCCGTACTGTGCGAGGGCGAGTTGCTCGCCGATTACGCCGAGGCGTTCCTGCGCGCGGCGTCCGCACTGGGCGCCGAGACCACGCGCGTCAGGGTCGCGCCGGGCGACCATGCGGGTGCCGAGGCGCGCATCGCGAACCTGAGCGCCTCGGCGCTCGCGAGCGACACCGCGGCGATGGCGACGCTCAAGGAGGCCGATCTCGTCATCGACCTCATGCTGCTGCTCTTCTCGCACGAACAGATCGCGATCCAGCAGGCCGGCACGCGCATGCTGATGGTCGTCGAGCCGTTCGAGGTCCTGCGCCGCATGATGCCGAGCCGCGCGTTGCGCGCGCGCGTAGAAGCCGCCGAGCGCCGCCTCGCCGCGGCGCGCACGCTGCGCTTCACCAACGCCGCCGGTACGGACGTCACCTACGAGCTCGCCCAGCTCACCGGGCCACCACCGGCGTGCATCCTGACCGAGTACGGTTACACCGACACACCCGGGCGCTGGGACCACTGGCCGAGCGGCTTCCTCGCCTCGACCGGTACCGCTACCGGCGTCGCGGGCCGCGTGGTGATGGACGTCGGCGACATCGTGCTGCCGTGGAAGGAACACCTCGCCAGCCCGGTCAGCTTCACCATTCGCGACGGCACCGTCGTCGCCATCGACGGCGGCGCCGACGCGCGCCGCCTGCGCGAGTACATCGAGGGCTTCGACGACCCGCGCGCCTGGGCCGTCTCGCACATCGGCTGGGGCTTGAACCGCGACGCGCGCTGGACGGTCGAAGCCCCCGGCATCGGCATGGACAGCCGCGCCGCCTACGGCAACGTGCTCTTCTCGACCGGCCCCGACACCGAGTTCGGCGGCAGCAACGACACCCCCTGCCACCTCGACCTGCCGATGCAGAACTGCTCGCTGTGGCTCGACGACGAACTCATCGTCGCGCATGGCGAAATCGTGCCGGCCGATATGCGGGCCTGAATCAGGCCCCACGACGGCGCCAGAACTTATCAACAGCCCTTTCAAAAGTGTCAGACACTTGGGGATAACGCTTGGGGATAACGCGGAAAGGGCAATGACGATGATTGAGCTCCATTACGTCGAACGCGGGCACGGGCAAGCGCTGGTGTTGCTGCCCGGCTGGGCGCAGACGACGCGCCTGTTTGCCAAGCAGATCGACGGGCTCGCGGACCGTTGCCGCGTGATCGCGCTCGACCTGCGCGGCCACGGCGAATCGCCGAAGCCTGAACATGGCTACCGCGTCGCGCGGCTGGCCGCCGACGTGCACGCGTTTCTCGCGCAGCACGCGCTCGAGGACGTCACGCTCGCCGGGCATTCGATGGGGGCGTCGGTGATCTGGAGCTATCTCGAGCAGTTCGGCGCCGCGCGGCTTGCCCGGCTCGTGTTCATCGACCAGGCGCCGCTGGTCACCAACGGCTGGGGTCTCAGCGGCACGGCCCTGATCGAGGCCGGTTGCGCCTTCACCCCCGAGACACTCTACGCCACCGCACAGGCGGTCGCGAGCGACCAGGCCGGCACGCTGGCGGGGCTGCGCAGCGCCTTCTTCAGCGACGGCGTCGACGATGCCGACTTCGCGCTTGCCGTCAGCGAAAGCATGAAGCTGCCCGCCGCCGCGGCCGCGCGCCTGCTCGTCGATCACGGCTCGCAGGACTGGCGTGACGTGATTCACCACGTGGTGCCGTCGCTCGGCCTGCCGACGCTGGTCTTCGGCGGTGCGCTGGCGACGATTTTTCCGCCGCAGGCGGCGGCCTGGATCGCGGCTCAGATCCCGGGCGCGCGCTTGTCGGTGTTCGGCGCCGACGAGGGCGGCAGCCATTTCATGTTCTGGGAGAACCCGGACCGCTTCAACTCGGAGTTGGCCACCTTCATGGCCTGAACGAAAGAGGGGGCGGATCTACTTGCAGCTCGGATACGTCTGTAGCCGCCAGCGCACTGCAAACCGCAAATAGATCCGTCCCCTTTTCCCGCTTCATGGCCTGAACAAGGTCCACAGCCCGATCGCGACGAAACCGAGGCCGGCGACGATCTGCAGGTGGCGCGGGCTGACGTGCTCGGCGACGACGCCGCCAGCGAGGACCCCGAGCGCCGACGCGGCGATCAGCGCGAGAGACGCGCCGAGGAACACGGCCCACTTGCTGACTTCGCGGTCGGCGGCGAACAGCAGGGTCGCGAGCTGGGTCTTGTCGCCGAGTTCGGCGATGAAGACGGTCGTGAAGACGGTCAGGACAATGCGGTAATCCACGCGGAGCGACCTCGGTGACGGGCAAACCGGCGCCAAGTCTACGCGCCCACCCCGACCGGGGAAACGCCGCGCCGGCGTCAGCGCGACGCGAGGCGCCGAACGGCGTGACGCCCGAGGCCATCGTTGGCGAGGTGCCGCCACAGCCAGGCGAGCTCCGGCTCGAGCGCGCGCTCGATCTGCCACGGCGGATTGACGATGAGCATGCCGCTGCCGTTCATGCGCAGGCGCGTGTCGTCCGGCCATACGCACAGTTCGGCGACCAGCGCCTCGCCGAGGTCGAGCGCGGCCAGGCGGCGCAGGAAACTCCGGCTGCCGGCCGCGTCCTTGATCGGGTACCACAGCGCGACGACGCCGCCAGCGAAACGCCGATGCACCTCACGCAGGCCGGCGAGCACGCGTTCCTGCTCTGCCGCGGGCGGCTCGTAGGGCGGATCGATCAACACCAGCCCGCGCTTCTCGCGCAGCGGCAGCAAAGCGCCCAGCGCTTCCCAGGCATCGCGCCGGTGCACTGCGACACCGCGCTCGCGACGCAACGCCGCGGCGAGCGCGGCGTGCTCGCCGGGCTCGAGTTCGCAGGCCTGCAGATGATCGCCCTCGCGCAGCAGGCGGCCGATCAGCCACGGCGAACCCGGGTAGATGCGCGGCGGCGCGTCGTCGTCGCTGCCCGCGTTGGCCGCGCGCACCAGGTCGAGATAGCGCCGCGTCAGCGGCGGCGCCTCGGCGCGCTGCAGTACAGCGCCCAGTACCAGCAGAGGCCTACGAGCGCCGAGGGCAACGTCATCCGGGCCGAATGGTGGAAGCGCTGGGACCGCCTGCCTGACCTGTCCGGTGCGGTCTGGATCGGCGCCTGGGACACCGCCTACCAGGGCGAGGAGCGCTGCGACTACTCCGTGGGGCAGGTATGGGCGGTCATTGGGGAGCACGTCTACCTCGTGGACCAGGTGCGCGGGCAGTGGGAGTACGTGGAGATGGAGCGCCGGGCGCTGGCCCTGGCCAGGCGCTGGCCACA
>Ga0180429_10000497_pt1 | contig 35032 bp, 27 predicted proteins | sample SS_ome_FD_132428 | JGI IMG/M metagenome (GOLD analysis project Ga0180429, IMG submission 132428) | Hypersaline lake sediment archaeal communities from the Salton Sea, California, USA - SS_1_S_1 metaG | ecosystem: Environmental > Aquatic > Non-marine Saline and Alkaline > Hypersaline > Sediment ...
CCTGTCCCTGGATTTCGGCCTCCCCTTCTCCATCGGTCGTGACTCTCTCACGATCATGCTCACTTGCACAATGGACTGGAGGCACCGGCACGGTTGCAAGCAGCAGAAGGACAACAAGCAGGTCGACAGCGTATCTCTTTTTCATAATAATTTACTTTAATTTATCTGTTTAAATACTTAATAAAAATACATTTAATTAGTTCATCTGCACAACCGTATTGCCGAACAATCCGTCCACCTTCTCGGCCAATTCAGAGCAAGGCCTTACCGCGAAATCCTGGGACATCTCCAAGATGGTCTCTCGGCGGCTCGGCTCCATGAGATGGAGGTACGCCGGGCAGGGTCCCCTGTAATCCAACAGGATATCCCGCAACTCTTCAAGCCTCTCGCGCGTGGCATCGTTCGCGTCGAGAAGAATGTGCACACTCGACTTCGCGGCGAAGCGAAGCTCGCGCAGGGGCATGATCTTTGCCGCGATGATCTTCGCGCCCTTTCTTCTGCTCTCCCCCCGTCTCCTCTCCGCATCCACGTCCTCTTCCCCGTCCGCGTCTGTCGCAACATCAGAGAGTTCGAGTCTGCCCTGCACGACGATCGGCTCTTCCTCATGGAGGAACAGCGATCCTTCACGATACACATCCGGGAAGACGATCACATCCACCCTTCCGTGGACATCCTCCAGGGTGAGGAAGGCCATTCGGTCGCCCTTCTTGGTCTGCGTCTCCCTCCGTGAGGCAACAAAACCACCCACAGATACGTCGTTGCCGTCCCCCGCGTCAAGGAGATCCCGGGTCGAAAGAACGCCGACCCGACTCAGTTCCTCTTCGTATTCCTTCAAGGGGTGGCCGGTAAGGTAGAACCCCAGCGTCTCCTTTTCGTAGTCCAAACGAACGGGCAAGGACCACTCTTCCACCTCGGGCAACTCGAAGGCGCTTTCATGGAGTGGGGACGCCTGATCCGTGAGCCCGAGTTCGAACAGGTTGGCCTGGGAAGACTCCTTTTCGGCCTGCACCCTCCCCCCCCTCTCGACGGCATCGCCGGAGGCATGAAGCAAGGCAGCCCGCCTTCCTTCCGAAAGGGAATCAAAGGCACCCGCCTTGATCAGCGATTCGAGCACCCTCCGGTGAACCTTCTTCAAGTCCACGCGGCTCGAGAAATCGTAGAGTGTGCGAAACGGCCCTTCCGCTTCCCTGGCGGCAATGATCGACTCCACGGCCGCCTCCCCGATGTTCTTCACCGCCCCCATGCCGAACCGGATGCGATGGGAGCACACCTTGAAATCCCGGTCGCTTTCGTTGATGTCCGGAGGATCCACCGGGATGTTCGATTCCTGGCAATGGTGGATGTATCGGATGAGCTTGTCCGTCCGATCCTTTTCGGAAGTGAGCAGGGCAGCCATGTACTCCGTGGGATAATGGGCCTTCAGGTAGGCGGTCTGATAGGCGACCATCGCATAGGCCGCACTGTGGGACTTGTTGAACCCGTACTCGGCGTACTGCTTGATCAGGTGGTAGATTTCCTTGGCCTTCTCCTTGCCGATCCCCTTCTCCTTCGCGCCGGTGACAAAGGCATCCCTGTGCCGGTTCATCTCGTCCATGTCCTTCTTGCCCATGGCCCTGCGCAGGGTGTCCGACTCTCCCATGGAGAAGCCGGCCACCCGGGTAGCGATCTCCATGACCTGCTCTTGATAGACGATCACCCCGTAGGTCTCTTCCAGGGTCTCCCGAAGCGCCGGATGGGGATATCGGATCTTCGCCTTGCCGTGCTTTCTCTTGATGTAGTCGTCCACCATGCCGCTGTTCAGCGGACCGGGCCGATACAGCGCCACAACGGCAATGATCTCCTCGAAATTCTCAGGCCTGAGCTTTGTGAGCAAGTCCCTGATCCCGGACCCCTCCAGCTGGAAGATCCCGTCCGTGTCGCCCCGGGCCAGCAGGAGGTAGGTTTCCGGATCGTCCAGGGGCGTCGCATCCAGATCGATCCGGACACCCCGGCTTTCCTCGATCAAGCCCATGGCCTGATGGATCACGGTCAGGGTCTTCAGGCCCAGGAAATCGAACTTGATCAAGCCGAGCTTCTCGAGGGGCTTCATCGAAAACTGGGTGGACACCACCCCTGTCTTCTGGTCCTTGTAGAGTGGGGCAATGTCTTCCAGGGACTGGCTGGATATGACGATCCCGGCTGCATGGGTGGAGGCATGCCGGACCAGTCCTTCCAACTTCAAGGCGTTCTCGAAGAGATCGGCCGCCTTCGGGTCTTTTTCCAGGGCCTGCTGCAACCCGGGCTCCTTCTTGGCCGTCCCGAGGTCCACGTTCGGCCCGTCGGGGATCATCTTGGCAAGGCGGTCGACCTCTCCGTAGGGCATGCCCATGACGCGCCCCACATCCCGAACCGCGGCCTTTGCTTTCATCTTTCCGAAGGTGATGATCCGGGCCACGTTCTTCTCGCCGCCGTACTTGTCGACCACGTACTGGATCACTTCCTCGCGACGATTTTCACAGAAATCGACGTCGATATCCGGCATGCTGATCCGTTCCGGGTTCAGGAAGCGCTCGAACAGGAGGTTGTAGGCGAGAGGATCGATGTCCGTGATGTCCAGGGCAAAGGCAACCAGGCTTCCCGCAGCGCTGCCACGGCCCGGGCCCACGGGGATTCCCTGGGCCTTCCCGTAGCGGATGAAGTCATACACGATCAGGAAATAGCCCGCGTAGCCCATCCTCTGGATGACCTGCATCTCCTCGTCGAACCGTTCTTGATAGGCGCGCCGCGTCTCCTCCAGGACCGCCGTCCCCTCCCTCAGGGCCTTTTCCTCGAAACGCCTCTCCAGCCCCTCACGCGCCCTGCGGGTCAGGTGGCTGTCAAGGGTCTCCCCCTCCGGGATCTCGAACTCGGGATAGTGATACTCACCGAACTGCATCCGGAAATTGCACCGTTCCGCTACGGCCATCGTGTTCTCGAGGGCCTCCGGAACATGTCCGAAAGCCGCCCACATCTGTTCCGGGGTTTTCAGGTAGAACGCGTCCGTTTGAAACCGCATCCGGTCCTTGTCATCGAGCAACCGGTTCGTCTGGATGCACAACAGCACATCGTGGGCACGGGCGTCCTCCTGAAGGAGATAGTGGCAATCGTTCGTGGCCACCAGAGGGATTGCCAGGGAGTTGGACAGGGCAAGGAGAGAGTCATTGACCTTGGTTTGCTCAGGGATCCCGTTGTCCTGGATCTCCAGGTAAAACCTTCCGTCGTCGAAGATCTCCTTGTATTCGGCCGCCACCTGCCGGGCCTTGTCCGGGGCGTTCCGCTGAATGAGGCTGGGGATTTCTCCGGCCAGACAGGCGCTCAGGGCAATCAAGCCCTCGTTGTGGTCCCGCAGGAGGTCCTTGTCGACCCGAGGCCGGTAGTAGAAGCCCTCGAGAAAGCCGGCGCTGACGAGCTTGCAGAGGTTTCGGTATCCTGTCTCGTTCTCCACAAGCAGAATCAGGTGATGGGACGCTTCACCGATGCCCTGGGCAGATTTCTCGCTCCGGTTTCCCGGCGCAACGTAGACCTCGCACCCCAGGATCGGTTTGATCCCGGCCCCGTCCACCTTCTGGAAAAAGTCGACGGCACCGAACATGTTCCCGTGATCCGTCATCGCCACCGCCGGCATGCCCAGCTCGCGAACCCGATCACACAGCGCTCCCATCCTTATGGACCCGTCCAGGAGGCTGTATTCGGTGTGAAGGTGCAGGTGGACGAAGTCTTTGCCGGCCATTTCCCCTCTCCGAGGGCTGTTGGGTATTTAGGTATTAGGTATTAGGTATTAGCTCCCAACCCGTACCCCACCAGGACTGTCAATCGTCCTGGTCCTCGTCCTCGTCCTCGAATTCGGGCACGGGCACGCACACGGGCACGGGCACGATTCCCGACTGGTTCCTCTTGGCTTATTCCCATTCAATCGTACTGGGCGGCTTCGAAGAGATATCATACACGACCCGGTTGACGCCCTTCACCTCGTTGATGATCCGGTTCGACAGGGTTTCCAGGAGATCGTACGGCAGGCGGACCCAGTCGGCTGTCATGCCGTCCTGGCTTTGAACGGCCCGGAGCGCGATGACGTGCTCATAAGTCCTTTCGTCTCCCATGACCCCCACCGTTCGTACGGGCAACAGCACGACAAAGGACTGCCAGATCGATTCGTAGAGACCGGCCCGTATGATCTCGTCTTCCACGATACGATCCGCCCTCCGGAGGATCTCCAGCCTCTCCCGAGTCAGTTCTCCCAGGACGCGCACGGCCAGCCCCGGCCCGGGGAAGGGCTGACGGAGTACGATCTCATCGGGCAGCCCCAATGTCCTGCCCACGAGCCGGACCTCGTCCTTGAAGAGCTCCCGCAGGGGCTCCACGAGCTCGAGGTCCATCTTCTCGGGGAGCCCACCCACATTGTGGTGGCTCTTGATGACCGCCGAAGGCCCCTTCACCGAGACACTCTCGATCACGTCCGGATACAGGGTCCCCTGGGCGAGGAAGCGGGCGTCCTTCTCCTCCTTGGCCTTCTCTTCGAAGACCCTTATGAATTCCTCCCCGATGATGCGCCGCTTCTTCTCCGGGTCCTCGACTCCCTCCAACTTGGCAAGAAACCGATCGCTCGCCTCCACGTAGGTGAGGGGTATCTTGTGATGACCCTCAAAGACCTCCCGGACCCTCTCGGCCTCGTTCTGGCGAAGCAGTCCGTTGTTAACGAAGATACAGTGCAGCCGATCTCCGATGGCCTGGTGAAGCAGGACGGCCACCACCGATGAGTCAACGCCTCCGCTGAGGGCACAGATCACCGTTCCATCTTTGATCCTGTCCCTCATCGATTGGACCGAGTGCTCCACAAAGGAGTGCATGGTCCAGGTCGGGTCACACCCGCACACGCGGAACAGGAAGTTTCTCAAGATCTCCTTTCCATCCGGGGTGTGGTGTACCTCGGGATGAAACTGAACAGCGAAGATCTTCTTTCCGGGGTGATAGAACCCGGCAACCGGCGCTCCCTTGCTCTTTGCCAGGACTTCGAACCCCTGGGGCAACTTTTCGATCCTGTCGCCGTGGCTCATCCAGACCTTGATCCGCCCGGTCTCTCCGCCCAACCCGGCCAGAAGCTCTCCTGCGTCCTCCGAAACGATCTCGGCGCCTCCGTACTCCCGAGTCTCCCCCCGGGCGACCCGGCCACCGGATGCCTGTGCGATCCAATGCATCCCGTAACAGATTCCCAGCACGGGCCGATTGCCTTCGAGCAGGGCCGGGTCCCCCTGCGGGGCCCCTTCGTCGTAGATGCTCGCGGGCCCCCCGGAAAGGATGATCCCGTCCGGGTCCATTTGACGAACCTGCTCCGCGGAGAGATTGAAGGGGTGAATCTCACAGTAGACGTGATGTTCTCGAACCCGACGGGCAATCAACTGCGTGTACTGGGATCCGAAGTCCAGAATCAGGATGGACCCCTTCAGGCTTCCTTTCTCGCTCATCTTCTCCTCTCTGCGGGCTTGTCACCCACAGGCGTTCAGGGTAATGGGCGCATGGACAGCGGGTCGGGGCAAGATACCCGGCGGGACGGCAGGATTATGGGCTTGAGAAGGCATGGGACGGAGCTTTCGCTCATTCCAGGCGATAGTTGGGGGCTTCCTTGGTGATGATGACGCCGTGCACGTGGCTCTCTTTCAGTCCGGAGGAGGTAATCCGAACGAAACGGGCCTTCTCCTGGAGCTCGGCTATGTCGCGACACCCAAGATAGCCCATGCCTGAGCGAACCCCCCCGATGAGCTGAAAGACGCTCTCCGACAACGGGCCCTTGTAGGGAACCTTGGCCACAATCCCTTCCGGCACGAGCTTCACCTCCTCTTTCTCCATGTCCTGGCCGTAACGGTCCCGGCTGCCCTCTTTCATCGCCTCCAGTGAGCCCATGCCCCTGTACGCCTTGTAGCTCCTGCCCTGGTAAAGAAAGAGATCTCCCGGGCTCTCATCCGTGCCGGCAAACAAGCCTCCGATCATCACCGTCTCGGCGCCTGCGGCCAACGCCTTTGCAACGTCCCCGGAGTACTTGATGCCCCCGTCCCCGATGATCGGAACCCCGTGCTTCTTAGCAACCCGAGTGCACTCGATGATGGCTGTCAACTGGGGCACGCCCACACCCGCCACGACCCTTGTGGTGCAAATCGAACCGGGCCCGACCCCGACCTTGACGGCGTCGACCCCCGCCCGGACCAGGTACTCCGTGCCTTCTCCGGTGGCCACGTTGCCGGCAATCACGACGGCGTCCGGGGTGCTCTTCTTGATGTCTCTTACCGTTTCATCCACACGCAGAGAGTGCCCGTGGGCCGTGTCCACAAAGAGGATGTCCACACCGGCTCGCAAGAGACTTTCCACCCTCTCTTCCCGGTCCTCGGAGACGCCGATCGCGGCCCCGACCAGCAACCTCCCCATCGAATCCTTCGAGGAATCCGGGTATCTTCGGGCCTTTTCGATGTCCTTGATCGTTATCAAGCCCTTCAGTTTCCCATCCTTGTCCACCACGGGCAGCTTCTCGATGCGATGCTCGTGCAATATCTCGATGGCTTGTTCCAGACTGGTCCCCTCGGGTGCTGTGATGAGGTTCTTTGTCATCACGTCCCGGATCTTCATCTGGAGGCGTTTCTCGAACCGGAGATCCCGGTTGGTGAGAATCCCGACGAGGGCATTGTTCTCTACGATCGGCACGCCGGAGATGTTGCGTTTTTCCATCACCTCCTGCGCCTCGGCAAGGACCTGATCCGGGTGCATGTCGATCGGGTTGACAATCATTCCGCTCTCGTACTTCTTCACCCTTTCCACTTCAAGGGCTTGCCTTTCCGGGGAAAGATTCCGGTGAATCACCCCGATGCCGCCTTCCTGCGCCATGGTGATCGCGGTACGGGCCTCCGTGACCGTGTCCATGGCCGAACTCAGCAAGGGTATGTTCAGGTAAATGTCCCGGGTCAGCCGGGTACGAAGCTCGGTCTCGTGGGGCAGGATTCTCGTCTGCTGCGGAACCAGAAGGACGTCGTCAAAGGTGAGGGCTTCGGGGATCACCATTGGGTCAATTTCCATTCTTTTTCACCTCCTTGCTACGCCTCCCTTCTGAAACATACACCTCTCGAATCGAGCAATGGCCTCCTTGTTGGACCGGCCGCGGCCATGAGCGAACCGAAGCGGACCGGATCATCCGAATCAAGAGGCCACCTTGGGGGTGCAGTATAGCAAGATCCCTTTTCGCAGTCGAGGGTGGAGGGGGCCAAAAACAGGCCCCGGATGGTTGACATCCTGATCAGGGTTTGTATGATTTCAGCCGCGCCCGTGCTAATGGTTTACGGGTCGTGTGCCGACCGGTAGGCTTGGGGGAAAAGCGTTTAGGTATCAGGTATTAGGTATTAGCTGTTAGGTATTAGCTCCCCGCCCGCCCCCCCCGGATGCCAGAGAATCAGGGGCGGTGGGGGGAGGGCTAATACCTAATACCTGATACCTAACGGCAAGGCGTTCAAAGAGCCTCAGGGCTCGCGCGGAAACAAGTTCGCACGGAGGCCAGGATGAAAAACCCAGGAACCGGACTGGAGGGACCGGCTCGCGGCATGTGGTCAAGCCGCTTCATGTTCATCCTTGCGGCTGCCGGTTCGGCCATCGGCCTGGGGAACATATGGAAATTTCCCTACATGGCGGGAAAGTACGGAGGAGGGGCGTTCGTCCTCATGTACCTCGCCTGCATCGGGGTCATCGGCATCCCCATCTTGGTAGCCGAAATCCTCATCGGTCGGCACACGCGCAAGAACCCGGTAGGGGCCTTCAGCGTGCTCAGCAGGAAGAACAGGTTCTGGACGGCCGTCGGGTTCCTCGGCGTTGCCTCCGGGTTCGTGATCCTCTCGTATTACTCCGTCGTAGGCGGCTGGACGGTGGATTATTTCACAAAGAGCGCCGCCGGCAGCTACCTGGAGGCCGACCCGGGAAGGATCAACGAAATCTTCAGCCGGATGCTGGCCAACCCATGGGAACAGGCGGTGTGGCACACGGTCTTCATGGCCGCCACGATGGGTATTGTGGTCTTCGGCGTCAAGGAAGGGCTCGAGCGCTGGATCGAGGTCCTGATGCCCCTCCTTCTCGTGCTCCTCGGGATCCTGGTCGTTTACGGTCTGGTGGCCGGTGACGCAGCCGGCGGCCTGGGGTACCTGTTCCTCCCCGACTGGGGGAAATTCGTCACGAACGCGGCCGGGGAGTACACCCCAAGACCGATGCTGGAGGCAATGGGCCAGGCCTTCTTCACCCTGAGTCTGGGAATGGGCGCCATGATCACTTACGGATCCTACCTGGGGGACCAGGAAAACATCCCCGGTTCTGCGCTCATGGTCGCCATCCTCGACACAGCGATCGCCTTGCTCGCCTCGATCGCCATCTTCACAATCGTGTTCCAGTACGACCTCGACCCCAAGGCAGCGGGGCCCGGACTGGTCTTTCAGGTCCTGCCCCTTGCGTTCTCACAGATGCCGGGGGGAAGGTTCATCGGAACGGCCTTCTTTCTCCTGCTCTCGTTCGCCGCGCTGACCTCGGCCATCAGCCTCCTCGAGGTGGTTGTGGCCCACTTCATCGATGACCGAAAATGGGCGAGACGGACGGCCACCGTGATCATGGGTACGGTCGTCTGGGTCCTGGGGCTCTTCTCCGCTTTTTCGTACAACCTGCTGGAGAACGTGACCCTCCTCGAGGACAAGGAGGGGCAGGGAATGCCGATCCTCGATTCCGTCGATCTCATCGCCACGAACTACATGCTCCCCATCGGGGGGCTCTTCATCGCCCTGTTCGCCGGCTGGTTCATCAAGCAACAAGTCAGAGATCGGCAACTCCTCGAGCACAGCAACTCGAGAACCTTCTACCGGGTCTGGCTCTTTGTCACCCGGTACTTCACTCCGGTGGCCGTGGCGATCCTCATCCTGTTCATGATCGACAAGCATTTGGGGATTGCGGAGTGGATTGTCGGCGGCAAGTGAGAAGAGCTTCTCGTGAGTTCTTTCTGGTATTAGGTATTAGCTGTTAGGTATTAGCTCCCCGCCTATCCCCCCCAGATGCCAGAGAATCACGGGCTGCGGGGGGAGGGCTAATACCTAATACCTAATACCTAACCGCAGGCTGCTGAGAGAGCTTCCAGCAGATTCATTCAGCTATATCCCTCGGTCCCCTCAATTCTTCTTCCGAAACACCAGCCGCAGGGGGGCCCCTTTGAAGCCGAAACGGTTGCGGATCTGGTTGATCAGGTAACGCTGATAGGATGTCTCGGGCTTTCGGGAGCTGTTGCCGAACACCAGGAAGGTAGGCGGAGCGTCCTTGATCTGCGTGATGTAGTTGAACTTCCTCAACCGTGCACCCTCCGAAGGGGGTGGGTGCGCCTTCACCGCCTCCTCGAGGAGACGGTTGATCTCTCCGGTGGGGACCCGCATCCGACAAGCCCCATCCACCCGCCGAACCCACCGTAACGCGTTGACCACGTTGTGGCCCGTGAGCGCTGAGATCGGAACGATGGGCGCAAACCGCAGGTGAGGCAGATGATCGCGAAACCGTTCGAGGGTCTTGCGGGAGCTTTCCCCCTTCCCTTTCATCAGGTCCCATTTGTTCATCAGGACCACCACGCCCTTTTCCTTCTCGAGGATGTAGCGGCCGATCTGCGCATCCTGGACGCCAACCCCTTCGCTCGCGTCCATCATCAGCAGGGCCACGTCGCAGCGCTCGAGGCTCTGGAGGGCCTTGATAACGGAGATCTTCTCGAGGGTGACCGTCACCTTGGCCTTCTTCCGGATACCGGCCGTATCGATGAGCAGAAAGGGGGTGCCTCGCCAGGTAAAGGGCGTATCGATGGCGTCCCGGGTCGTGCCCGGCATTGCGTCCACGAGTTGTCTCTCTTCCCCCAGGAGGTTGTTCACCAGGGTTGACTTCCCCACATTCGGCCGGCCGATCACCGCAACCCGGATCGGTTTCCCTGTCGGCTCCTCTGCATTTTCAGACCTCGGGCTGGGCAGCCTTTCCACCACGGCATCCAGCAGATCACCCACCCCGATTCCGTGCTCCGCACTTATGGGCATCAGGGGTTCGAGGCCGAGACGGTAGTAGGGATAGACGTTTTCGGTCTGGGCGTTCGTGTCGATCTTGTTTACGGCGCACAGGATCGGTTTTTCCGTCTTCCTCAAGATCTTCACGACGTCGAGGTCCTGAGGGTGAACAGGCACCCTGCCGTCCACGACGAAGAGCAGGACGTCCGCCTGGTCCACGGCCTTTTGGATTTGCCTCCGCACCTTGTCGGTGAGCCCTTCCGCCGTGGCCGCAGTTTCGAGGCCCCCTGTATCCATCACGAGGAACCGCGCGTGCCCCCACTCCGCCTGCCCCAGGTTCGTATCCCGCGTGACGCCCGGCGTATCCTCCACGATCGCCTTCCGCACACCGACCAGGCGGTTGAAGAGGGTGGATTTCCCCACATTCGGCCGGCCCACGATCGCCAGGACAGGCCCTCCCCCAGTTCTACCTGTATCCAAGGTTCCAGAGCCTTTTCGGATCATTTCTCCATCCCTTCGAGACCTTCACCCAGAGCTTCAAGAACACCTTGGCGCCGATCAGGGCCTCCAGGTCCTTGCGGGCCGCCGTACCGATCTTCTTGAGCATCTGGCCGCCTTTGCCGATGAGAATCCCCTTCTGGGAGGACCGCTCCACGTGCAGGTTCGCCTCGATCGCAACCAGCCCGGACGGGCCTTGCGAACCCTCCTTGTACGAAACGATCTCCACGGCCACCGCATAAGGGACTTCTTCTCCTGTAAACTGGAATGCCTTCTCCCGGATGATCTCTGCACTCAGGAATCGGAGCGGCTGGTCGGTGTACTGATTCTCGGGAAAGTACGGATGTCCCTCGGGCAGTTCCTTGACGACCTCGTCGAGCACCGCCGTCACGCCCTCACCCTTCAACGCTGAAATCGGGAAGAGGGGCCTCTCCGGATAGAGTTCTCCTTGGCGCTGAATCCTTTCGGGCCGCTCTGCTTGAGAGACGCGATCCATCTTGTTGATCAGCACGAACACCGGGGTCTTCACCTCTTCCAACATCTTTCCGATGTATTCGTCTCCCTTGCCGAGCCGGTCATCCGGTTCCACTACGAACAGAACGAGGTCCACCTCCTGAAGTGTCGAGAGGGCCATCCTCACCATGACCCGATTGATCTCATCCCTCGGCTTGTGGATGCCGGGCGTATCCAGGAAGACGACTTGATAGCCCTCGGAGGTGAGGATGCCCTTTATCGTGTTCCGTGTGGTCTGCGGCTTGTCCGAGACAATGGCGACCTTCTCCTTCAACAGGCAATTCAGCAATGTGGACTTCCCCACATTGGGCCTTCCCACAATGGAAACAAAGCCGCTACGGAATCCCCGCCCCAAGAAATCCTTCCCCTCGACTCCGTCCCTTTCCATCAGGTTCTCCTGCACAGGTCAAATGTCATTGGGGCAATCCGCCCCATGGTATTAGCAGTTAGGTATTAGGTATTAGCTCCCAACCCTTACCACCACCAGGACTCTGGGTCGTCCTCGAACAGAGGGGAGGTGGGGTGGGCTAATACCTAACACCTAATACCTAATACCCAAGAGCTCTCTTCTCTCGGCCCCTTCGCCATTTACCTCACACTCCACCGTGCCCCTGGGAATCCCCTGGTCCTCCTCGATTCGGACCTCCCGGTCCTCGAGGATATCCCGTATTTTCCCGAGATTCTGCCTGCGGTCCCCAACGAGCAGAGAACGGTCATGGGGATGGATCCGTAGGCAAACCTTCGACTCGCTCGAAATCTCATCTGGAAGCGACGCGACCACCTTCTTCAGGAAAAGAGCGGACCGAACGAGATGACCAAAAGCCGGGTGGTAGGGCCCTGCCAACACGTCCCCCCCCTCTCGGCCCATTCCCTCCTGTTCCTGCAGGCCGACTCGAATCACCGGGATGGACGCCCTCTCGAACCTCTCGAGCATACACGCACAGAGCCAGACCGCCTCCTCGAGGCCAAGGGGTCTATATGCCCCTTTTCGCATCCCTTCGGCCAGCTCGGTCTGTCGCAGGACCAGCAGGGGATAGATTCGCACAAAATCCGGCTTCAGGCCTGCAAGCTCCTCCACGGTCTCCATGCTCTCCTTGCCGGTGTCTTCCGGAAGGCCCACCATGACCTGGGCGCCTGTTTCCAGTCCCATTGCCCGGACCCGCAGAACCGCGTCTCGGGCCTCCTTCCCCGTGTGCCCCCTTCGGCTGGCCCGCAGGACCCGGTCGGACAGGGATTGGACACCCAATTCCACGGTTCTCACGTCTCGCTCTGCAAGAAAGGCGAGCTGCCTCTCCGAGACCTGATCCGGCCTCGTGGAAACCCGGATCGAGTCCACCCAACCTCGCTTCACGTAGGGCCGACACACATCGAGGTATGCTTCCTGCCGGCCCAGGCTCATTCGGGTGAAGCTGCCCCCGTAGAAAGCGATCTGCCGGCGCCTGCTCCCTTCAGGGCTTCCAGAACGCCAGAGGGCCTCGAGCACCGCCCCTACTTCCAGGGGCGAGGGGGGGGATGCGGTCTCTGCGATCAGGTACTGATTGCAGAAAACACAGCGATGCGGACATCCGACATGAGCCAGGAAGAACGGCACGATCCATGGCGAAGACGGGGACGGGTCCATGGCTCAAATTCATGGAAAAAGCCGTCATGGGATCAACGCAGCCCAAGCGGGTTTTTCTCCAGGTTTTTCAAGAATTGTTCGGCAGCGTCCTGTTCGGCTTCCTTCTTACTCCTGCCTCTTCCGCAAGCCAACGTTCGATCGTTCATTCGAAGATGAATCACGAAGGTCTTTTCATGGTCCGGCCCTCGCTCCTCAGCGACCTCATAGACCGGTGACTTCCGAAAAAGGGCCAGCATGAGCTCCTGGAGCCGTGTTTTCGCATCCGTGAGCAGGTTCTGGTTGGTTCTTGCCTCCTCCAGAAGCGTTCCGAATGTGCGTCGAACGAAGTCGCGAACCGCCTCCAAGCCTCCGTCGAGGTAGATTGCGCCCACGATGGCCTCGAAGGCATCGGCAAGGATCGACCGTTTCCGACGGCCCTCCATCCGCTCTTCCCCCTTGCCCAGATAGAGAAACTCCCCCAGATTGAGTCCTCTGGCGACCTCGGCAAGCTTCTTCTCTTTTACGAGGGCGGAACGGAGCCTTGTCAGCTCCCCTTCCAGCTCCTGCGGATAGGCCTGCATGACCCATTCGGCGATGATGAGTCCGAGGACCGCATCTCCCAGAAACTCGAGCCTCTCGTTGTCACGACGCCCGCAGTCCGGGATTTCATTCATCAAGGAGCGATGGGTCAGGGATTCTTCGAGGAATCGGCGATCTCGAAAGGCGTAGCCGAGGATTCTCTCCAGTTCGGCGTAGCGAGCCTGGGCCGACACAAGGGGCCCCTGTTCGTCAACCCCACATTCAGTGGGCGTACCACCCAATTCTCTCCGTAGGCCGAGATCATCCTTCCTATCGGACCGCGGCATGCCAGAATTTCCGTAAGTAGTCGATGGCCGACCAAATGCTCAGTATCAAGGAAGCCCAGAGAAAATACATTCCACCGAAATGGAAATCGATGAAAAGATAGGTATGGTGCATACACAGACCCACGATCGCGAAGATCTGGAGGATGGTCTTGTATTTGCCCAACTCTTCCGCTTCGATGACCACGCCCTGGGCCGATGCGACCCCGCGGAGGCTCGTGATCATGATCTCACGACCCAGGATGATCACGACCATCCAGGCCGGAACCGCCCCCTCCGGGCAGGCAACGATCATGATGAGGGCCGCCATGACCAGAAGCTTGTCGGCCATCGGGTCCAGAAGTTTTCCCACCGAGGAGATGACTTCGTACCGTCTCGCCAGGTAGCCGTCAAAATAGTCGGTAACCGACGCCAGAATGAACAGGAGAGTCGCCAGGGCGCGGTTCAGGGGGGTCGGGAACGAAAGCAGGACGACCAGGACAGGGACCGCAGATATCCGGCAAAGTGTCAGGATGTTGGGCACGCTCTGCATTCTGTTTGTTGCTTTGGTGACTGCCATTGTCCTAGTGAACCCCTCCTCTCCCATGAATCCCTTTTCTCCCTACGGTCTGCTGCCTTTCCTTCGTTGCCCTGTCATAAGCCTTTAGCACCTTTCTGACGTAGTCCCGGGTTTCCGGAAAGGGGGGGATCCCCTTGTATCGTTCCACGGCCTTCTCCCCCGCGTTGTAGGCGGACAGGGCCAGGGTGAGTTTGCCCTCGTACTTGTCGATCAGCCGCTTGAGATATCGAGCCCCTGCCTCCAGATTCTCCACGGGATGGAACGGATCGGCAACCCCCAGACCTCTGGCCGTCTCCGGCATGAGTTGCATCAAGCCCGCGGCGCCCTTCCTGGAGACCGCATTCGGGTCGAAGTTCGACTCCGTCTCGACCACCGCCCGGAGAAGATCAGAGTTCAGCCCCTCGGCGCGCGCGACCCTGTCGATGAGCTTATCATAGCCTCTCTTGCGCTTTCCGGAAAGGACCTTGGTCTGTTTCTGCCGCCTTTCCCTCTCCTTGAACTGGAAACGGGCGTCCACGGGCACGTTGGACATGTGCACAACGCCCCCCTCGTCCTGGAACCAGTAGATATCCCCCCCGGCAGCAGGGGGAAAAACTCTCCAAAAGATCCCCATCAGGACCGCAACACAGGCAATCCGCTTCAAGCCCGGGCTTCCTGTTCCTGGTCGCTTGGCCTCTTTCAAATCCATCCCCATCATTCTAGAAGACCCCAACCTTGTCAAACCCACCCCTTACAGTTCGTCTCATTTTCTGATTTAATGAAGATATCCGGATCTTGAGGAGGAGGGGACCATGCGGCATGAGAGTGATTTTTTGGTGATCGGAGGGGGAATTGCGGGCCTCTGGTTCGCCATCCAGGCGGCAGAGCACGGCACCGTGACCATGCTCGCGAAAAAGGATGTGAGAGAGTCGAGCACGAACTTCGCGCAAGGCGGGATCGCGGCGGTCTCGAGCAAGGAAGACTCCTTTGAAGAACACGTCCAGGACACAATGGTCGCAGGGGCCGATCTATGCGACGAGGAAGTCGTTCGAACCGTCATTTCCGAGGGGCCCTCCCGCATCGAGGAGCTGATCCGCCTGGGCGTACAGTTCACGACCCGCAAGAACGCGCCCATGAACGAGTTCGACCTGGGGTTGGAAGGAGGGCACTCGAAACGGAGGATTCTACACGCCTCCGACTTCACGGGAAGGGAAATCGTCGACAAGCTGTTCGTGATCGCCTCCGAGCACCCGCGGATCCAGTTTCGGGACTATCACATAGCCATCGACCTGCTCATCCGTCCCCGGGACCGCGATCTTGCACCCCGGGAAAAGCACTGTTGGGGGGCCTACGTTCTCGACATACGGGAGGATACCGTACACTCCTTCGTATCACCCACCACGGTACTGGCGACCGGAGGAACGGGCAAAGTCTATCTGTACACGAGCAATCCGGACATCGCTACAGGGGATGGCGTAGCGATGGCCTACAGGGCCGGCGCCCGGGTTGCGAACATGGAGTTCATTCAGTTCCACCCCACTTGCCTGTATCACCCAAAGGCCAAGTCCTTCCTGATCTCAGAAGCGGTCCGGGGGGAAGGGGGGATCCTCAGGCTGCAGGACGGCTCCTCCTTCATGGAAAAATACCATCCCCAGGGATGTCTCGCCCCGCGAGACATCGTGGCACGCGCCATCGACAAGGAGCTCAAGAAACGGGGAAACGACTGCGTCACCCTGGATATCACCCACCGCAGTCCGGACTTCATTCGATCCAGGTTCCCGAACATACACCGTCAATGCCTTTCGCTGGGAATCGACATCACCCGGGAACCCATACCGGTGGTCCCGGCTGCCCATTACACCTGCGGGGGCGTCATGGTGGATGTACGCGGTCAGACAGACATACAGGACCTGTACGCCGTCGGAGAGGTCGCCTGCACGGGACTCCACGGGGCCAACCGGCTGGCCAGCAATTCTCTGCTGGAGGCCCTCGTGTTCGCGCAACGTGCAGTGGATGCCTCCCTCAGGCGGAGGAAGGAACGCAGCGAGCCGTACCCCACCTTTCCGCACTGGACGAGCGGACATGCGGTCGACAGCGATGAATCCATCGTGGTTACCCACAACTGGGACGAGATACGCCGGCTCATGTCGAACTACGTGAGCATCTTCCGCTCGAACAAGAGACTTGAACGGGCGAAGAGAAGGATCGATGCGCTCGCCGGAGAAATCCATCAGTACTACTGGGACTTCCTCGTCACGAGCGACCTGATCGAACTCAGGAACCTGGTCCTCGTAGCGGACCTGATCATCACCAGCGCCATGATGAGGAAGGAAAGCCGGGGACTGCACTACAACATCAACTACCCGGTCGCGGATGACGAAACGTGGAAGCGGGATACGATTATGTGGCGGGGCTATCGATGACCGACGCAGGCGTCTTGACATTCCTTGGGCAGGGACGAGTATAATAAAACAGTACGATTTCTTCAGGCGGATGATGGAGACCATGGCCTATGCCGATCTATGAATACCGATGCGCTGACTGTAGGAAGAAATTCGAGGTCCTGGTCCTGAAGGCGGAAGAGGAATCCGCTCTTCGTTGCCCGCACTGCAGCAGCGCGAAGATGAAACGCCTCATCTCCAGATTCACATCCATCAAGTCCGAAGAGGCACGCCTCGAGTCTTTGACCGACCCGAGCAACCTGTCCGGGCTCGACGAGAACGACCCTGCCAGCATGGCCCGGTGGTTGAAGCGTATGGGCGGGGAGCTCGGAGAGGACGTGAGTAGGGATGAAATCGACCAGATGGCTGACGAGATAGCCTCCGGCGAGGCCCTCGACGGAGGCCTGGGAGGAGGCGGCGGACTCGAAGGCGGCGGTTTGGGTTCCGACCCTTCGGATGACATCTTATGAACCCCTGAAACCCATCGGAAAGGCGATCTCCATGTCCAGCTTGACGATCCGCACGTACCCGGATCCGGTTCTCAAGGGAGAGTGTGCGCCCGTCGAAACGGTCACCGACGAGGTCCGCCGCCTGCTCGATGACATGGCAGAGACCATGTATCTGAACAGCGGCATAGGGCTGGCAGCCCCCCAGGTAGGGGAAACAGCCCGGCTCATTGTCGTGGATGTACAGCGAGGCGAAGAGGGGGACACCCTCCTGAAGCTCGTGAACCCCAGGATTGTAGAAAAGCAGGGAGAGACGAAAAGCGAGGAAGGGTGCCTGAGTTGTCCGGATCTCCTGGTGGAAGTGGGCCGATTCGAGACCGTAACGGTAAAAGCCCTTCTGCCCGACGGGAAGGAAACAACGATTGAAGCGGAAGGTCTTCTCGCGATCTGCCTGCAGCACGAGATCGACCATCTGGATGGCGTTCTGCTCGTCGACCGATTGTCCAGCCTCCGCAGGACTCTCTACCACAAGAAGCGTGTCAAGGAAGACGCGAAGGTTGCGGACAGCAGCGACGAAGCCCGGCCAAACAACCCCACCGCCTAACCCAGCCCGGGTATTAGGTATTAGGTATTAGCCCACCCCCATCCCTTCCGTTCGAGGAGGACGAGGACGATCGAGAGTCCTGGTGGTGGCCAGGGTTGGGAGCTAATACCTAATACCTAACGCCTAATACCAACAGAAGCTCCTCGGTCTTCTGCTCTGCAGCACTCACGTGACCCGGAAAAGATCCGGCCTTTCGTGTTCCAGAACGGGAATTCGGCGCCGAACCTCCTGCAGGTACGCGGCATCAAAGTCCGCGTAGATCAAACACTCCCGCTCCGGCGCCTGGGCAAGCACGGCTCCCCAAGGATCAACGATCGCCGAATGCCCGTGGGTCTGTCGCTTTGTATCGTGACGACCATACTGGGCAGGAGCCACCATGTAGACCTGGCTTTCGATGGCCCGCGCCTGCAGCAAGGGCATCCAGTGCTCTTTGCCCGTTACCATGGTGAAGGCGGCGGGCACGAACACGATCTGGACCCCTCTGCGGGCCAAGGCACGGTAGAGTTCCGGAAAACGCAGGTCGTAGCAGATCGTCAAGCCGAAGGTGGCCCCTTCCCGACAGACCGTAACGAGTTCCTTCCCCGGCCGGATGTGCTTCGACTCCCGATAACTCGCTCCGTCCGTCAGCGAGACGTCGAAGAGATGAATCTTGTGGTAGACCGCCGCGGGACTCCCCTGCCTGTCGAGAAAAACGCTTGTGTTGTAGGGACGCCCGTCCGATTCATCGGCGGACTTGACCAGGAAGCTCCCTGCCAGGATATTGATCGCCTTTTCCCGGGCGAGGGCCTTGAGCGTCCCGAGGATCTCCCCATTCAGGTCCTGTGCCACATGAGCACGTTCCTCGTCCGATCCCATGAAGGCGAAGTTCTCCGGCAGGGCGACCACATCCGCCCCACGGTCTGCAGCCTCCCGGATTCTCTCGGTCGCTCGGTGCAAGTTATCTGCGAGGTCATTCTTGGAACACATCTGAACGGCTGCTAGCCGGAGCCGGGTCTGTGTCAATCCCCTTTTCCTCCGTTCTTTCCCCCGGGACGAGGGAGCGGCAGGCTCTTCAATGCGACCTGGTAGACTTCCAGAAATCGTCTCCGCAAGAACCGCTCCGGATCCCCGGCGTCCTTCTCGTCCAGGGCGTCGAGGGGGATCACGGCCTTTGCCATCGAACGATGTCCGCCCGCGGACCCGTAAGCGGAAAAGGCCGCCCGCAGCAACTCCCCGGCACTTCGTGTGGTCCCGTAGTTCCGAGCCGAGACCACAATCTTGCGATCATAGACCCCGGAGACGACGGCCCATTCGATTCCTTCCACTTCCAGGCAAAAATCCGCTATGTACGGAACGATGTCCTCGCGGGTCAGGTCATCCAGGTGAACGTAGATGACGTCGTCCACGATGGAAGGCTTGTGAAAGGCCTTGCTCAGCACACTCAGGTCCTCCTTGGGCAACTGGGGCCTCTCCATCCTTCGAATCAGCCGGTGGTTCGCCATGGGATACAGGATGGAAAAGGCCCGGAGATCGTTCTCGATCGCCTCCCGCTCCAGCAAGAGCGTATCCGTCTTGATCCCGTAAAGGAGAGCCGTGGCCAGCTTCTGCGTGATCTTTACATCGCCCGCATGCAGGTACTCCTGGAGTATGGTGGAAGTGGCGCCATAATTGGGGCGGATATCCTTGAAGAGGCAGTCGGCGTTCTCGTTCTCGGGGTGATGGTCGATGATCACGTGGACCGGGGGAAGTCCCTCCCGGAAATGGGACGGCTGGACGTCCAGGAGGACGATTCGGTTGTACTCATCGAGTTCCTCGAGCCCGATCCGGTTGACCTCGATATCGAGCAATTTCAGCATGGCCAGGTTCTCCGGCCGGGTCACTCTCCCGAAGGTGGCAATGGGCGCACTCAGCTTGTTCCTGCCCAAGAGGGTCCTCATGGCCAGCGCACTGGCAACCGCGTCCGGGTCAGGATCGTACTGTACGAGAAGCAGGACTCGCTCCTGGTCATGGAAAATGGAGCGTAACGTACGCAGCTGGGCTGCACGGATCGTCTTCTCGAGTTCGTTGATGAAACCGTTCTGAACGAGCTCAACCATCAAAACGGAGCGCACCCTCGGATGCATCGAAGCGGCAGATCGTCTCTTTCTCGTTTTTTCCTCTACCAGGGTAATGGCGTATACATCCGTATGTTCCATGACGGCCTGCAGGACCTCGCCCCGGGCCTTTTCGTCTCTGAGGAAAACACCGATCCGGTCCGTGGGGCAGATCTTCATCCGCTGATAGAGCGCGCGACCCCTCAACTTTCCGCACCTGCACTTCGCTCCTCGCCGGATGAGACGCTTCTGCAGCCTCGAATCCTCACACAGGAACAGAATCTCTTGTCTGTTATCCTGCCCGACGAAATAGAAGGGGAGTTCGTCGTCGCATAAGATGATGTACCGCAACCCGCCTCCTCTCTGCACGATCCCTCTCTTGGGGCTTTCCAGGCCAAAATCTTATTGTATATCACTTTTTCCGCCTCAGTTCCAGATCTGACCCCGGCTTGCGCCTGTCTTCACCCACGGAATTGCGGGTCCTGTTCGAGGAATATCTGCGCGAAGGAACCTTTCTCGATCATAAAGAATCTAATTATTATAAACGAATTATTCGTATTGTCTGTCTGGAGGCGGAAAAAGGTACGAAAAAACTATAATTCTTGTATCTTTTCTCATTTTTGTCTTTACAGAAAAGTAAAGAACTGTTATGTTTAATGTAATTTATAGGGGAGGACAATGATTATGCCGGCGGTCAAAAAAGAGACCCTGCTGCGATCCAAGGATGTTGCCCATATCCTGGATCTCCCCCCGGATGACGTGATCTACTTAGCTCGCAAGGGCAAACTCCGGGGAGTCAAAGAGGGAAAATATTGGAAGTTCAGGCTTCGAGACGTCAAGTACTACCAGAAGAAACTGCAGAAGGACTAGTGACGCGGGTCCTTCTGTTCCCCTCGCGGTAGCTCAACGCTCACCCTGCGCATTTCCGCAAAGCGACGCTTCAGTTCGTCCGACCAAGTCACAGGATACGTGTCTGCGGACTCCAATCTGCGATAGCATGGGGGAAGTCTCTCCAAGGCCTCTCGTACGCGCTCCCGGACCGCCCCGAGAGTCGGAAACCGGTATCGAAGCTCTCCACGCTCCAGAACCGGAATGAGCAAGCCGGTGGAAGACCGGGGCGGGCTCTCCTCCGCCATCCTGATTTCGTCTCCCCCATAGGCGCCTTCATCGCTCGTCGAACGCCAGACTTGCTTCCTGCCAGGGTAGGTCTCCTTGTGCTGGCTGAATTTCGCTCGTTGGATGACTTCGCCCGGGCCCTGTCGCTCGACCAGTTTGTAGACCGCCGCCAGGGCTGGATGGTCCTTGGATGTCACCATCTCCGTACCGACCCCGAAGAGGTCGATCGGCGCAGACGCCTGCAACAAATCCTTCACTTTGTATTCGTTCAGATCTCCGCTCGCCAGGATCCGTGTGTCACGCAACCCCGCTTCGTCCAGGACCCTTCGTGCCTCCCGGCTGAGGACGAGAAGGTCCCCGCTGTCGAGCCTCACCCCCTTGAGCTTCCTGCCGAGGGACATGGCATTCCGAAGGCCCTGCATCGTGTCATAGGTGTCGACAAGAAGGACGGTCGAATCCGGGAAGACCGCATGGTATTTCTCAAAGGCTTCCTGCTCCGAGTCGAAGGCCAGCGTCCAGGAATGTGCCGCCGTTCCGTAAGCCGGGATACCGAACTCCTTTGCCGCACACACGTTCGATGTTCCTGTGCATCCACCGATGAATGCGGCCCTCGCCGCGTGGACCCCCGCTTCCGGCCCGTGGGCCCTGCGAGTTCCGAAATCGATCACCCCCCTCCCCTCTGCGGCCTGCACCACCCGGGACGCCTTGGTGGCAACCAGGGTCTGGAAGTGGATCAAGCTCAACAGGAAGGTCTCAACCAACTGCGCTTGCGGCAGCGGGGCACGGATTTGCAGGATCGGCTCGTTCGGAAAAACGAGGGTCCCTTCCGGGACCCCCCACACGTCCCCTTCGAACCGGAATTTTGAGAGATAGCCGAAAAAATCGTCCGGGAGATGGGCGAGAACCGGCAGGCTTCTCAGAAATTCCACCGACTCGTCGTCAAACCTCAAATGGAGCAGAAATTCAACAGCTTGCTCCAACCCGGCGGCCACGAGGTAGGAGCGGTTCTCAGGGAGGGACCGGATGAAGAGCTCAAAGGTCGCCTCGGCTTCCCTGCGGTTCAGATAGTAGCCCGCAACCATGGTGATCTGATAGAGATCGGTCATCAGAGCGGGTCGAAGGTGGTCTTTCCCCGTGTACATCTTCACCTACCGATCCTTGTAGCCGTAGGATTTCAACTTACGCCACAGGGTGTTCCGTCCGATTCCGAGCTGGGATGCGGTGTGCGCACGGTTCCCTTTGTGCTTGTTGAGCACGAACAGGATATAGCGTTTCTCCATCTCCTCCAGCGTCCCCTCCAAATCGAGAGGCGTGGGAGGCGCAAGCGGGTCTTCCCCCGTTGTATGCGGAAGGTCTTCGGCTCTCAGGGCATCCCCCGAGGCCAGAGCCACGGCCCGCTGCATGGCATTCTCGAGTTCGCGGACATTTCCCCCCCATCGGTTGCGGAGCAGCAGATTCCCGGCTGACGGATCAATCCTCAATGGGGACCGTCTCGCCTTTCTTGAGTAATTCTGGAGAAAGAACTCAGCCAGGGGAAGAATGTCGTCGGGTCGTTCACGCAGGGGCGGGATCCGCATGGAGATCACATTCAACCGGTAGTAAAGGTCCTCCCGGAAAGCCCCCCTGTTGACCTCCTCCTGCAGATCCTTGTTCGTAGCGGCCAGGATCCGTACATCGATCTTGTGCGTTCGGTCCGAGCCAAGGGGTCGGACTTCCCTCTCCTGCAAAACGCGCAGGAGCCTGACCTGGACGGGCAGAGAGAGCTCCCCGACTTCGTCCAGGAGGAGGGTGCCTCCGTACGTGACCTCGAAAAGGCCTTTACGGGCGGACGTGGCGCCTGTGAAGGCCCCCTTCGTATGCCCGAACAGTTCGCTCTCCAGCAGACTCTCCGGAATGGACCCACAGTCGATAGCGTGAAAGGGGCCGGTCCTCCGGGGGCTCTGGGCATGGATGGCCCGGGCAATCAGCTCCTTTCCCGTCCCACTCTCTCCCTGTATGAGAACCGTGGCATCCACCTGGGAAACTCGCCTTACCATCCCGAGGATCTCCTCCATCTGCTGGCTTCTGTAGACAATGCCCTCCACCTTGAATCGCCGTTTCAGCACACTCGAAAGATGCCGCACCTGGCGCTTCAGCCTTTTCCGCTCCAGGGCATGGTGGACGCTCCGCATGACCACATCCGGCTCGCAGGGTTTGGCGAGCACATCGTAGGCACCTTCCCTGGTCGCACGTACCGCGTCCTCCACGTTTCCCTCACGGGCAAGAACGATCACCTCGGTCGTGGCATCCCGGGCCTTCACCCATCCCAGAATTTCCAGCCCCGCGGGACGTTCCTGCACCCAGAATTCAGAGAGAACGAGGTCAAAATCCTCTTCTTCCATCCGTCTGAAGGCTTCGGAAAGGCTCGTGAAGGGCTCCACGTCATGGCCCTTCTTACGTAGGCATTCTGCAAGGACCTTACGATCGGCCTGTTGTCCGTCCAGGACGAGAACTCGCGCCATGGGTCTCCTAACGCGGCTTGCGCCGCATGGGTTCAGGGGTCAGTTCCACCATCTACGGGAAAAAACATAGATGTTCCGAATCAAAGAATCTAACCTCCCTGCACCGGCTCCAGGGGCTTTCGGGTTGGATCTCTCAGCCTCCTGGACCCTGCCCTCGTGCCTTCAATGTACTTTCCCCCAAAACCGCCTGTCAATGTTCCTTACCTGTGTAGATCTTGGATGTCCATAAGCAGCTAGCTGTTAACGGCTAACAGCGATTTTCGGGCGCGGGCGCGGGGCCCTGATCCCCGACCCCTGACCCCTTGCTTCCTTCACCTTGACCCTTTCGCCTTTGCCCTTGCTCCGCAAGCCCCATATGGAGTAAGGCTTGCGGGGTCAAGAGGTTGCTTTCCCTACCGGGAGATGCTATTCAAACCAGAGGGATGAGAATATTCCAGCCCTTGTGCCTTCTACCTCCGAGCACTTATGACAGCCTTTCCTCACACCTTCTTTTCCGGGTTCAGCGCGAACCCACTCAACTCTCGGGTTTTCAAGCTGCTGTTCCTGGGAATCTTCCTGGTTGGGCTCCTGGAAGCGCCGGATGGCCTGGCTGAGACACCCCTGGCGTGTGAGGAGCTCGACCGGGCGAAATGGAGCCCGAACCCGTTAGGTCAGGACTATTTCGCCCTCCTCCTGGAGACCTCGGAAGTTCCCCTCACAGAGGTCTCCGCGACCTCCTGCTGGGCCTGCGGCCTGTGGAAACAGGCACCCTCATCCTATCGCGACATGCCCGAAGAAGCGGCGGAAGCGCTCCTGTTTCAGCGGGCACAGTGCTACCGGGCACTGGGCATGCAAAAGGAGGCGCTCGAAGACTGCCGCAGGATCCTGCGCCGGCATCCGAGGGGGAATCTCTCCCAGGAGGCGATTCAATCCATCGTGGAAGTCCTCGTTCAGCAAGGGAACCACAAGGCCGTGGCGAGCCTCTTGGGCGATCTCGACCGAGATCATCGCGAAGATCTGCTGCCCACGAGCCTCTATCTGATCGCCCAGAGCCTGTACACCCTGGGCAGGGACGAACCGGCTGAGGAATTGCTGAAGCAAGTCCCGCCCGACTCCGAGGCTTATGCCTACGCCCTCTACACGCTCGCACAGATCTTCTACCGCAAGGGAGACCGGGACCGGGCTCTGCTCATCATCCGCGTCGTCCACGACGCTCCACCCGGGGTACAGTTGCCTCAAGTGCTGAAGGAAATGGCGTGGCTCACCCAGGCCAGGATGCTCTACCAGCAGAAGAGCTACGAAAAGGCGATCGAAGGATTTCAGGCCCTCAGGCAATCCACCTACTTCCTGCCGGAGGCCCTGATGGGGATGGGCTGGTGTTACAAGGCGCAGGGAGATTATCCTAAATCCATCGCATTTTTTCAGGCCGTGGAGTCGTCCTATGCGGATGTGGACATCCTGGCCGAGTCCCATCTGGAAATGGCCGATGTCTTCGGTAAGGCGAAGAGCTATCCGGATGCCTTTCGGGCCTATCGAAATGCCCTGAACAACCTTCATTTTCGTATTTCCCAATACAGGAAGTACGGCGCGGATCCGGAGTGGTTGACCTGGCTGGCGGAGAGATTCCTGGACCGCCCATGGGGTGTCGACAGTGTCCCTGTCCACGCCCCGATGATGAACCAGGAAGCAGACCTCCCCGAGGAGATGCAACCTCTGCTGGAGAGGGCAAAGTACACTTCGCCCCGGTTGAAGACATTGTTCGGGATGCGGGAGGGATTGAAACAGATCGCCATTCTCATCGACGAGGCTTCCTCCCCTGAACCCACCGGCCCGGCAGAAGGGGCCGTGGCTGCCCAGGCCTATCCTCCCCTGGATGTCGGTGTTCCTCTACTGGAACCCTCCCTTTCTGCTCACCTGGACCTCACCTTTGCCCTGCTGGATACGGAATACCGATCAATCTATTCCGGGAGCCTGCTCGGCCTGCTGACCCAAGCGGAAAGAGAGACGTATTTGCAGGACTGCCTGGTCTTCTACCGGACAGCACTCCAGACGCTGCTCCTTCCTGCGGACGCCGCACAGGACGCCCGCGCCGCCTTGAGCCATCTGCAGAGCAGCGTACGGCACCTTCCGTTCTCCTTGGAGGAAAGGCAGAGGGTTCTGGACAAGCTGACGTACACAATGCAGGGCCTCGAGGATGCCGAAGAGAGCCTCGAACAGTGGGCAGAGGGGGTGCAGGAGGTCTCCTCGAGCGAAACACAACCGACCCGCTTCCGACTCCTCGAGAAATGGATGTCCCTTGTCAGAGTGTTCCTCTCTCTTCGCAGTTGGGACGTTCGGTCTCCCACCGTGTTCTTGCTCGATCACCCCTCCCTCGAAGAACATCGGCCGCCCCCGATCCTCGCTTCCCAGGCCATGCTTCGCCGGATGGCTCAACGGCTCGACACGGTCTGGCAGAGGCTTGGGCTTCTCACCGAGCGGGAGATCGCAAATCTTCACATGTCACGGCTGGAGGCGCTCGAGGGGCTTCTCGCGCGCACGCAATTCGACTATGCGGATGCCCTCGTGCAGGAGCAGGAGAGGATCCTCGACAGCATGAAAGAAGCCCCCCCCGAGGGGGATGCCGAGGACGCGGCCGGCTGGAGTATCTTTGACAGGGCAGAGGAACCCGACGAAGAGAAGAGATAGGAGGAGTCCGTACTCATGGTTGCGTCAGAGTTTACGCCCACAAGGCGAAGAGGCCGCTTTCGAGTTCTCGTAGCCGTCTCCCTGGTCGTGGTGATGGTGCTTTCCGGCGAGGTTTATGCCGGCATGTTCTCAAAGAAGAAGGAAGAGGAGAAGACGAAAACCCGCGACGATCTTTTTCAGAAGGCGGAAGAGAAGGCGGAAAAGATCTCCCAACGGATGCACAGGGAAAAGGCGGAGACCCGGAAGGCGAGCCAGAAGGAAATCGTCGAGTCGGAGAATCAGAACCGAGCCCGGGCGATCCAGAAGTACAGGGCCTTGCTGGCCGACAAGAAGCGCCTCGATTCGGCCACCGTCGAGATAAGCATGCTCAACCTCGCCCACCTTATTTTCGAGCAATGTCTTGCCGGCTACCGCGACGACATGCGCTCCTATGACGACGCCTACAGGCAATATCAGCTCGGCTATAAGAACGCCGAGCCGGACACACTGCCTCGATACAATTTTCAGGCCGCCCGGGAAGCGTACGACGCATTTCTCGAGGCCTTCCCCGATTCGAAGTATCGAGCCGAGGTGATCTACAACCTGGCCTACTCCTACGAAGAAGAGGGGGACTTGGACAGGGCCGTTTCTCTGTACGACGAACTCGCCTTGACCTCGCCCACGGCTGCCTTTGCTCCGGAGATCTTCCTACGTCTCGGTGAACACTCATTCGAAACAAACCGGTTCAACAGGGCGATCGAGTACTACGAGAAGGTGCTGGCGCTGGGGAACACGCCGCAGTACGAGAAGGCCCTGTTCAAGATCGGCTGGTCCCGTTACGCCATGGATCAGTTCGAAGAAGCCGAGGCCTCCTTTGCACGGGTCCTCGCGCTGCACACAAAACGAGCAGAAGACAGGCAAGGCGATCTCTACCAGGAGTCGCTGGAGATTCTTGCCAAGATCTTGAGTGAGACCGGCGGCGCCTCCGCCCTGGAGGCCTTCCTGAAGGCCCACAAGAGCCCGGCCTACGGCCTGGACCTTTCCATCCAGCTCGGCGCCTATTTCCAGGAGACGGCCCGGTACGGAGAGGCGATCGACACGTACCGGGAGATCCTGAACACCTATCCGAATGCGTCACAAGCTCCCTTTGTGGAGCAGTCGCTCATCGAGTCCCTGAAGACGGAGAAAAGATACCCGGAGGCACAGGGCATCCAGGCATCGATGATCGACCGATACGGGAGCGGAACCGCCTGGGACCAGGCAAACCAGGACCCTGATCTGCGAAGACAGGTGGACGATATCCTCCGGGAGGCCCTGAACCAGGAACTCATCGCCAACCACAAACTCGCCCGTGAAACCAAGGATCCGAAAGAATACGAGAAGACCATCGCCCTGTACAAGAAGATGCTGGCTTACTTCCCGGAAGGGGAAAATGCGTACGAGACACGTTTCCTCTTCGCCGAATGCCTCTACGAATCCGGACGGCTCGAAGAGGCAGCGAGCCAGTACGAGCAGGTCGCGGGGATGGAGACCTTTGCCCGGTATCAGGACAAAGCGGCCTCGAAACGCATTCAATGCCTGGAGGCCTTGCGCGCAGAAGAGCGCATCGATGTGGACACCCTGCTCGTGGCCTACGAGGACTACATCCGGATGGATCCGGAAAGCGAGAAGGCCATCCCCATTCTGTTCAAGCAGGGAGAAATCCTCTTCAATGCGGGCCGCTACGAGCCCGCAGCGCTCATCTTTCATCAGATCATCGAAACACGGCCGAAATACAAGGATGTGCTCCGTGCCTGGATCCTTGAACTGGAGGCCCTGTTCGAAGACGGGCAGTACGTGGCCCTCGAACAGCGGGCGCGCGATCTGGAGAAACAACCCTTCGACCTGACGGAGAAACAGAAGAATCGGACAGGCCACCTGCTGCGCTTTGCCCAGTTCCAGCAGGCGCGGGCCGATCAGGAGGCAGGAAACTACCTCCAGGCAGCGCAACGCTTCGAACGACTCGTGGAAGAGGCCCCGCAGATCGAAATCGCCCCGGACGCGCTCTTCAACGCCGCCGTCTCCTACGAGAAGGCGGCCATGCCGGCCAAGGCGGCCGCCTGCTACGAAAGGATCGTCCTCTACTACCCGAAATCCAAGCACTACGCCGATTCCCTGCTCGCCCCCCTGGCCCACTACGAGCAGACCGAACAATGGGATCGGCTCCTATTTCATCTGGAAAAGCTCTATCAGAAGGACCGAAAGAGTTCCCTGGCGAAAGAAACCCTGTACAAGCTCGGCAAACGTTTCTACAGAAACGAAGACTACCCAAGGGCCCGCCGGATCCTTGCCCAGTACGTACAGCGTTATCCTGCAGACACCTCCCGGAAGCTGGAGATCGCCTACCTCGATGCGTTGATGAGCGAGGCGGAGGGGCACAAGCAAGACGCGATGCAAGGATACCGCCGCTTCCTGAAGGCCTACGGCAGCGCAAGGGCGAGCGACCCCTCCCTCGCGGTGGACCCACTCTATCTTGCCACGGCACGCTTTCGGACGCTGGACCCGGTCTACGAAGAGTACCTGTCCGTCCAACTCAAGGAACCCCTGAAGAAGAACCTTGCAAGGAAGCAGTCTCTCCTGGACCGGGTCGTTTCGGGGTACATGGAAACGGTCAAGTCCGGGGCCGGCGAGTATGCCCTGGCATCCGCCTTCCGGGTGGGGGAGGCCTACCAGGATTTCTGGAAGGCCCTGCTCGCGTCGGAGATGCCGAGGGGCTTGAGCACGGAAGAGAATCGGGTGTACCGGGAATTGTTGAAGGAACAGGGCGAGCCCTACCGGCAGAAGGCGCTGACTTCGTACGAAGTTACACTTCAGAAGGCACAGGACCAGGGCGTATTCAACGTATGGGTCCTCAAGACCTACAACCGCCTCGCGTCTCTCGATCCGGGTCGCTATCCTCCGATGCTGCAGGACGCCCTGGTCTGGAAGGAAACCTGGCAGCCGAAACGCTCTCTCGTCCGAACGATCGATCTGTCTCAACCTCGTGCGTTTTCCTCCAAGCGTGCAGCTTCCCTGCAATCGGCTCTTGACAAGATCCTGAACGATCTACGAAAGGGAATGAAGAAGGGAAAGCTGAACCGTTCCCAGATTCTTCGTTCCATACAGCTCCTGCACGAACTCGTCGAGAAAGAACCCACCCTGTACGAGGTGTATTTCAATCTCGGCATTCTCTACCAAATCATCGGCGAGAACGAACAGGGACGCCGGGCATACAGGGAATCCTTGAAGCAACATCCCCGCAATCCAGTGGCCCACCTGAACCTGGGCCTCCTCGAACTGGAAGACGGCAACCTGCAAGAAGCGGAGCGCAGTTTCAAGGAGTTGTCTCTGCTCAGCCCGAAATACGCCGGGGCCTTCTACCTCCTGGGGGTCTGCAAGAGCAAGCGGGGAGAGTACGAGAAAGCGCCCGAGCCCCTTCGGAAAGCGATTGCCCTGCTCCCACAATTCCTCGACCCCTACGTGGAGTTGGGAAGGGTCCAGGAAAAACTGGGCCGGAGAGAAGACGCAAAGAAGAGCTTTCAAGCCGTTCTGGAAAACCCGAAGGCGAGTCCTCGCGTTCTCCGGATGCTGGCATACCGGCTCATGGAAACAGGCCGGATCGAGGAAAGCATTGCGGCTTACACACGCATCCTGCACGACGAGGAACCGAGCTACGGGGACTGGAACAACCGGGGAGTGGCGTACCGGCGGCAAGGGGATGGGAAACGAGCCCAGAAAGATATCGCCCAGGCCTCGGAATTGGATTCGAACCAGCCGGAAGCATTCAGTAATCTGGGGAGAATCTACGTTGAAAGGGAATCCTACGACCATGCCGTATCGTCGTTCCTCAAGGCCCTGGAGATCGATCCGTCCTTCCTCCCTGCCCTGCTGAATGCGGCCGTGGTCTACGGACAGTACCTGGACGATATGGAACGGGCGACCGACTACCTGCGGCAATACCTGGAAGAAGGCGGGACCATGCAGCGCAATATGTTCCGAGGATGGCTCGCCGACAGTGGGGCAAGCGAAGAGGAACCGGGGGCCACCCCTTGAGAGGGACGCCCTGTCGGCCTGGAATGCGCCTCCTCCACTTCGCTGCGTTCTTGTGGTAAGGTGATTCATTCAAGCCTTGCCAAGGAAGCAGGAAAGACAATAGGGAACGACGCTCCATGAAATACAGAGGCCTTTTCCTCTTACTGGCCCTTGCGATCCCCATCTGGGGAGCCGGGGCCCTTCTGGCCCCGAGCGCCATGTGCGGCCCGGAAGACAAGACAGACGGCCGGGGCGGGGGTGAAGCGGGGAAGAAGAAAGCAAAGGAAGAGAGAGCCGTACGACGCGCATTGCGCATGGAAGAGATCGAGATCCGCGGGGACGTGGAGAAGCCGAAGACCATGTTTGTCATTCCGCGGGCATCTCTCCGGTACAGCCGGAAGGATCAAGAAAAGGATTTCACGAACGAAATCCTCGATCCCATAACAAGAGAGTGGGTAGAGGACACGCAGCGGTGGCGTGTGGACGTGCCCCCACCTTGATGTGGGATTCGGCGGGAACGATACGAGAGCAGAAAGGGAGGAAGGCGCAAATGCCACTATCCGTGATCGAGGTCTTTCAGAGCGGCGGGAATTTCATGTATCTGATCCTCTTTGTTTTCTGCCTGGGGATCGCCATCATCCTGGAGAGGCTCTTCTTCCTCTATTACAAGTACAACATCAACGCCCCGAAGCTGTACGAACAAGTCCGGCGGACGGTTCTCCAGGGCGACATCAAGCGAGCCATCGCCCTCTGCGACGATTCCCCCCTGCCCGCTGTCCTGCGTGCCGGCCTCCAGCAGTTTCAGATCAAGAAGGAGGAGGTCCCCCCGGCCATGGAAGAGGCGATACTCGAGGTCGCCCCGAAGCTCCAGAGACGGACCCACTATCTGGCCGTGGTTGCGAACATTGCCGTGCTCCTGGGCCTGTTGGGAACCATTCTCGGGCTGATCGTGGCCTTCTCGGCCATCTCGACCGCCGAGCCAGGGGAAAAAGCAATTCAGCTCGCCCGAGGGATCTCTCTTGCCATGAGCACCACCGCCTTCGGGCTGGTGGTGGCCATCCCGTGCCTGCTGTTCCACGCTGTCCTCCAGTCGAAGGCGAATCGGCTGCTCGATGAGATCGACGAGTACAGCATGAAGACGGCTCATCTTCTGCAGTCCCAGGGCCGGGCCGAAAAGGAAGCACAGTGACGTCGAACCGGAGCAACCGAAAAACCTCCACCCGGGAGGTCCTCGCCGCGGACGTGGACCTGACACCGATCATGTGCCTGTTCATCATCCTGGTACCCCTGCTCCTTCTGTCCGCGGTCTTCGAGCGCCTCTCCGCCCTTCAGGTGCACCTCCCGGAGGCGTCCACCATCGAGGAGACGGAGAAACCGGACGAGGGGCCCAGCGGCATCGTGGAGCTTCGCCTCCTGCTCAAGGAGGACGGGTTTGGGCTGGAAGGCACGCTCAGCCACGATCCTGCCGGCAAGGAAAAAGAGACCTATGAGGACTTTCGCTACGATTTTCCGATCCAGGGGGACCTGTACGATCTGGAAAAGCTGAAGCTGACCCTGCTGGAACTCAAGCAGCAATACCCGAAGCACGAGGAGATTGTCTTCCTCGTGGACGACAAGGTATCCTACGATGTGATCGTCCAGGCCATGGATACCTGTAGACTGGAATACTACGCGGAAGAGGGAAAAAGAAGGAGCCGGCCCCTGTTCCCGGAGATCGCCCTGTCCGAGCCCTTCTCCGAGGACGGGACCTATGAAGGCCTCCGCGAGGGCACCCGGGAGATCGACAGAAAACTCGGAATCAGGTAGGAGCCATGGCACAGGAACCAACGACCAAGATCGCGCGGGCCCGCCGGTCCCAGGATATGTTTGGCGGCCGGTCACCGGTATTGCTCACACCTCTGGTCGATATGTTCGTCATCCTGCTCATCTTCCTTCTGCTGAGCTACTCCACGGGCGGCCACTTGATGTACATGGCCCGAAACGTCTTGATGCCGGAATCTGTGAGCCGTGAACAACTCGAACCTGCGGTGGAGATCGCCGTCGCCACGGACCGAATCTATGTGGACGGCGAGGTGATCATGGACGACCTGACCGAGTGGTACACGGACAAGAAGCTTCTCATGCCGGTCCTGTATGAGAACCTGAAGTTGAAGGCCCTGAAGTTCAAGAAGATGGAGGAGGAAGTTCCTCTTTTTCACTTTGCCGGCAAGGTCACGATTCAGGCCGATAAGGCCCTGCCTTTTCACGTGTTGAAGAAGGTCCTGTACACGGCCGATCGGGCGGATTTTCCAAGGATTTCCCTTGCGGTCTTTCAACGGGAATGATTTCAGAGAAGCGCTGACGGGCATGCAACCAGAGAACACAACAACCTTTCGTTCCCAACTCCACTATCCCCACGTGGCGTACGAGGAAAGGGTCTTCAACCTCATTTTCCTGTGCGTCCTTCTGTTGGGTATCCTGGGGGCCCAGTACCTCAAGGGCATCCGCGTCGAGAGACAGGTTCACATCCCGAAGCCCGAGGCGAAAAAGGTGGCCGAAATCATCCTGAAGGAACCCGAGCCGCCGAAACCGATCGTGAAGCCGGCTCCGCCGAAGCCGCCGCCCCCCCGCAAGCTGACCAAGACGGAGAAGAAGAAGCTCACCTCTCCGCCGCCGCTGAGCGCTGTGGGCTCGCCCAAAGCGATCCCGAAGAAGAAGGTGGACGTGAAGAAGATGGTGGCCAGGAAGGGCCTTCTCGGGATGCTCTCGAAGGAGAGCAAGGATTCCTCCCTTCGGGCCTACCATCCGTCGAAAAAGAGGGATGTGTCCAAGGAACTGGACCAATCATTGAAGAACTTGAGCAAGACAGAGCGAAAGGAAGGGGATGACGAGGACTTCCTCGGGGTAGGAAACCTCCCCGAGGTCGCCAAGAAGGGAACGGATATCGGCTACATCCTGGACGCAGCAAAGATCGGGGAGGTACAGGAAACACAGGTAGAGTTCTACGGGGGCATCGAAGATCTTCCCGAGGAGATCGAGGAAGAATTCGAAACGGGAAAGCAGGGTCGGGCCGCACACGAAATCCGAAAAGTTGTGGCCTCCTACCTTGGGGGACTCCGCTATCTGTACAACAAACAGCTTCGGAAGGATCCCTCCCTCAAGGGCAAGGCAACCGTCCGGTTCGAGATTTCCCCCTCGGGCCACATCACGCAAACCGTCCTGGTCTTCTCGTCCCTCGGCTCCCCACCCCTCGAAAGCGCCATCCTGAGCAACATCCGCAAGTGGCGATTCCCACGCATCCCTGACGAAAGAGGCCACGTGAAGGTCACCTACCCCTTTGTGTTCCTGCCGCCCAGTTCCTAACGGGAGATCCCAGGTCGTCCTCGTCCTCGTCGATCACTTCAAGTCAGCGCCTGTCCCGAATTATCCGATTGTTCTGCCAATTTTGGTATTAGGTATTAGCTTTTAGGTATTAGCTCCCCGCCATTCCCCCTCGAAAGAACGTCCGGCAGGGTGGTTGGGTGGACTAATACCTTATACCTAATACCTAACTGCAGGGCTTACCGAGCCTCTACAACGCGCGAAAAATGATGACGAGGACGGACAGAAGGATACGAGCGAATTTCCACACATAGCCGGCTTGAAGACTTGCAGCGGACCGGGAGAAAGGAACCTCAGGGAAGATGGGGGACGGGGCCCGACCCCTGAACCCTGGTCCCTTCTCTTACCTCTTCTTCTTGGCCTTGCCCTTCGGTTCCAGGTCATCGATCTTGCGGCGAACGAGCTTTCCCGGATGGCGGGGGAAGTCCACGCGCAGGTAGATGTTCTTCTGGAAGACGCGGTCTACGACCCCTTCCTTCTCCCCTTTTCCGAAGGGAAAGGTGATTCGATCACCGACTTTCAATTCCGTCGGACTCATTGCTTCCTCCATGTTCTCGCGTTGGCCGGCTAGAGTGAGAAGAGCCTGCCGGTAAAAGTGAACATCTTCGTTACGATGTCATAGGTGTACAGGAGCGTTCTGCGCAGCGTGGTCTGACGAACGTAGATGATGTCGTCCGGCTGCAGATAGAAATTCGGCGCCTTGCCCTCTGAAACGGCGACCAGATCCACGGGAATGATGTACTCGCCGTCGGGCGTCTTCCGTTTCACCACGCAATCCCTCTTCGAGGCCTCGACCTCCTGGAATCCCCGGGCCATTGCAATGCCCTCGAGCACGGTGGTCGGCTTCTTGAGGGCGAAACTGCCCGGGTCCCTTGCAAATCCGATCACATGGAACCTCTTTGCCTCCGGCACGTTCACCACGTCTCCGTTGCCGATCAGCACGTTGAGGCTGAGGTCACCCAACTCGAGGAGCTCGTACAGGTCGATGGCGATCACCTCTTTCCCTCCCAGGTCGAAAGGGAGTCCCGCCGCCACAGCCGCACCTCCCGCCGGGGTCTCCCCTGCGTCGGACGACATCTCGGGACGAATATCCCGGATCACGTAGGTCACCTGACCGGCCCGGGCATCCGGCCCTCCCGCAAGGGACAGGATGTCCAGCAGGGTAGTGACGTTCCTGCGAATCGTGTACGTCCCGGGGTCCCGGACAGCGCCCACCACGGCAATCCGCTTGCTCCGGAATTGCTGCACCACAACACTGACCCGCGGATTCGGGATGATCTGCCAATCCTTGAGCCGCTTCTCTATCTTCGCCTTGATCTCCTCCACAGTCCGGTTCATCACGTTCATGTCACCGATGACCGGCAGGCCGATCAGCCCCGTTTCCGAGACACGAATCTCTACACTCTTCGTCTCTTCCCGCAGCTCCCACTCGAAGATGCTGACTTCCAGCACATCCTCGGCGCCCACGCGGTAGTCCTCGTACAACTCCGGGAGCCTCTGAAACGTACCCGTGGCAAGCCTGCGGCTTATCTCGTCCGTGTACGACACCGGTGAGGTCACCATCGGCTCCGATAGAACGACCGGCTCTGAAGAGGCACACCCCCACAGAACCGCTACTGCCGGCAGGACGACCCAGAGCCCCCTGTATCGGTGAGATCTGTTCAGAACCCGCCCACGTGTATGCGATCGTCTCATCTACCATCCCTCTCTTCTCTGAAGGCTGTTTCTTGCA
>Ga0180429_10000501_pt1 | contig 34814 bp, 30 predicted proteins | sample SS_ome_FD_132428 | JGI IMG/M metagenome (GOLD analysis project Ga0180429, IMG submission 132428) | Hypersaline lake sediment archaeal communities from the Salton Sea, California, USA - SS_1_S_1 metaG | ecosystem: Environmental > Aquatic > Non-marine Saline and Alkaline > Hypersaline > Sediment ...
GCGGTTCCGGTTGCACGGGATGTCCACGGAACAGCTGCTGGTCACCTCACGCCACCCCCTGGCCCGCCTGGTCCTGCTCACTGATGACCCCGCGGTGCAGGCCTGGTGCCGCGGGGCGGAAAGCCGGGCGGTGAGCGCGCCGCTGCTGCAGTTCCCCTGCGATGCGGCAGCGAAGCCGGTTCCGGGAAGCGAGCAGCGCCTCCTGCTCGATGGGCCGCGACCGGTGGCTTCTCACCTGGACTGGCGCGATGGCGGACGCCGGTTCTTCTATCTCGTAAAACTTCACCGGACGGAGGGTGCAGCCCTCAGGGCCGCGGCGCCGTCGGTGCGACTGGCCTTTCTCGGCGAAGGCGAGCCCTGGCTTCGACGTGACTTCTTCCGGGCCCGGCTCGAACACGCGGAAGTGCCTCAGGTGATGCCTGCCGGGGAGGAACTCCGGGTCCCCCTGCTGGTGCAATCGCGGAGCCCCTTCGCCTGGGACGGCACGGTGCGCCTCTCCTATCACTGGCGTCGTGCCGGGTACGACGCCTCGCGTCCCGGACGGACGGTGGTCTGGGACGGTCTGCAGACCCGACTGCCCGCCGGCGGGGTGGCGCCGGGCGCGATGGCGTCAATGGACATGCGGCTGCGCGCGCCGGACAGTCCCGGCGACTACGTGCTCGAGGTCGACCTCGTGGCCGCCCAGGTCTCCTGGTTCGCCGCCAGGTCGCCCGCCGGCGAGCCCCTGGGCCGCTTCCCGGTGCGCGTGATCGATCCGAGCGCCACGGGTGTTGACCAGAGCCCTGAAACAGCAGCGACAATCATGTATGATAAGGGTTCGGAGCCTTGACCCGCGAGGAGCGATGATGAGCGATAACCAGGCCCACCCCACGGCGCTTCATGCCGAACTGCACGACCGCAACGCATCGGCGGCCGGGAAATACCGTCGGCTCACCGTCGGCGATCGGGGCCTGGTCTACTTCTGCTACTACGAGCTGGTGACCATGTTTTTCTCCTGGATGCCCGGCGCGTTGGGCTTCCTGCTGCGCTCCGTCTTCTACCGTCCGCTCTTCGCCGAGCTGGGCCGCGGCGCGGTGATCGGCCAGCATGTCACCGTTCGCCATCCGCACAAGATCCGGCTGGCGGCCGGCGCGGCCCTGGGAGATTTCGTATCGCTCGACGCCATGGGAGGCGAGGCCTCGGGCATCGAACTGGGCGAGGATGTGCTCATCGGCCGCAACACGGTGCTCAGCGCCAAGGGCGGGCGCATCGTCGTGGGGCAGGGCACCAATATCGGCATGAACTGCCTGATCATCGCCAGGGATTCCGAAGTCCGCGTCGGCCGCGGAACCCTCTTTGCCGCCTACTGCTATCTCATGGGCGGCGGGGTGCACGGTTTCCAGCGCACCGACCTGCCGATCATGGAGCAGCACCTGCCTTCCCGGGGCGTAGCCGTGGGGTCCGATTGCTGGCTGGGGGCCGGGGTCAAGGTGGCTGACGGTGTCCGGGTGGGTGACGGCTCGGTGATCGGCGCCGGCGCGGTGGTGCTCGAAACGGTGCCGTCGATGAGCGTGGCCCACGGCATTCCGGCGCGGGTCGCGCGAACCCGCGGCGATGAACCGGGGGACGTGGAGAAGAGGGAGGAACGATGACCGACAGCGACCCAGGCGGCGGCGACCGGTCCGCGCCGGAGATTTCGGTGGTGATCCCGGTGCTCGACGAAAAGGAGAACGTGGTGCCGCTCACCGCGGAGGTGCGCGACGTGCTGCAGTCACTGGGCCGCACTCACGAAATCATTTTTGTCGACGACGGCAGCCGCGACGGCACCACCGACCTGCTGCGGGGCCTGGCCCGCGAGCACCCCGAAGTGGGCCTGATCGTCTTCCGCAAGAACTTCGGCAAGGCCGCGGCCCTGCTCGCCGGTTTCGAGCGCAGCCGCGGGGCGTTCGTGATCACCATGGACGGCGACCAGCAGGACGACCCGGCCGAGATTCCACGGCTCATCGAGCGCCTGGAGCAGGGGGACGACCTGGTTTCGGGCTGGAAGCGCAAGCGCCGCGACCCCCCGGGAAAGGTCATTCCATCGCGAGTCTTCAACCTCGCCACGTCCCTCATCGGCGGGCTGCGGCTCCATGACTACAACTGCGGCCTCAAGGGCTACCGGCGGGCGGTGATCGAAAATATCGATCTCTACGGCGAGCTGCACCGTTACATCCCGGTGCTGGCCCACCGCAAAGGTTTCAGGGTCGGGGAACTGGCCGTGAATCACCGTCCTCGCCGTCACGGTCGTTCGAAGTACGGTCTGGGACGCTACTCCAAGGGTTTTCTCGACCTGATCACCGTCTTCTTTCTCACCAGGTTCACCCGCCGGCCCCTGCACCTCTTCGGCGCCGTGGGGCTGCTCTTCTTCCTCGCCGGGTTCTCGATCAACACCTACCTCACCGTCATCTGGCTTCAGGGAAGGACCATTGGCCACCGGCCGCTGCTCTTCCTCGGCATTCTCTGCGTCATCGTGGGCATCCAGATGCTCTCCACCGGGCTGCTGGGGGAAATGATGGCCAATTTCATCAACCGCCGGCAGCATGATTACGTGATTCACGAGGAGATCTGACCGGGCGCCGGCAGTGCTCCGGAAAAAGGTGCCGCCCATGCCGACAATCCGGGTTGTCCTGATCCTGGCCTTGCTGGCCCTGCCCTTGGCTCCGGCCGCTGCGGACGAGGATACGGCTGCGGCGGTGGATCGTTTTGCCGCCTGTGCCGAAGTGCGCATCGCCGAAATCGAAGTGTTCGTCACCGACCGCCGGGGGGCGCCGGTGCACGGGCTCACCGTCGACGATTTCAAACTCTTCGAAAACGGGGACCGGGTGGAGATCCGCAACTTCTACGTGGTGGGCGGGGAAGCGGGGGAAACGGGCAACGGCCCGCTGGCCGGCGCGGCCCCGACCCTGCTCATCATCTACGTGGACAACGTCAATCTCCACCCCCTGAACCGCAGTCGGTTCTTCAAGGACCTCAAGGATTTTCTCTACTCGGGCATGGGCAAGGACGTGCGGGTGATGCTGGTGACCAACGACCGCTTCCATCGCGCCAGGCTCTCCTGGGCCGGCCAGGGGTCGCTCAGTGTGCGCCAGGGCTTCACCGATGATCCAACCCGCATCAGTTTCGCCCTCGACGAGCTGGAGAATCTCCGCGGAGACCGGGCCTACTATGACCTGGAGCGGCAGGATATTCTGCGCGAGATTTCCCGCGCCGAGGACAGGGATCCCATTGCCCGCTGGCGCATCATCAACCGCGTGAAAACCTACTCGGCGTCGATTTTCAACGACGTGAAGTTCTCGGTGCAGGCCCTCGACGACTTCGTCGGTTCACTCACCGGCCTGTCCGGGCACAAGATCCTGCTCTACGTCAGCGACGGGTTCCCCATGCGCGCCGGCGAAGACGTGCACTACGTGCTCAAGGAGAAATACGGCTCGCAAAGCGTGGGCATGATGAGCTATGCCTACGATATCTCACGGCAGTTGGAGGGCCTGGCCGAAGCGGCCAACGCCAACGGCGTGACGTTCTACGCCCTCGATACTTCGGGCATGGCCGGCCAGTCGTCCACGGCCGCGGCATCCGCCTCCGGGGTGCTCTCCTCGATGATCGACACGGTGGAGCGCAAGAACGCGCAGAATCCGCTGCTCTTCATGGCCAAGCAGACCGGGGGCCGGGCCATGGTCGACACCACCCGGACGGGCCAGGCTCTGGACAGCGTGATCAGCGATTTCGGCAACTACTATTCCCTGGGCTATCGCCGCGAGCCCGGGACCGATGGCGAGCCCGCCGACATCAAGGTCAAGCTGCGCGGCCGGGGCCTGAAGCTGCGCTACCGCCGCGGGGTCCGTGAAGTGACGGCGGAGCGCCGCATGGAGGGCGCCATCCGCGCCTGCCTGCTCTACGGTTACCGCAACAACCCCATGGGGCTGCGGCTCGATCTCGGGGACGTCGAGCCGTCCGGCGACGGCAACCGCCTGGTGAACTGCACGGTCTCCATCCCCCACCGGGAACTGACCTTCATTCCCGTGGGGCAGGGCAGCGAGTCGCTGGTGCGCCTTTTCATTGCCGTGGAGGACGACCGTGGCGTGCTCTCACCGGTGCGGGAGGTCTCGGTGGCCGTGGTTGGCCCCTCGGACGGCACCCCGGACGGCGGGGAGCACCGCTACGAGATGCGGCTGCTCATGGCCGGGGGGCGCCAGACCCTCGTGGTGGGTGCCCTGGACGACGTGAGCTGCCTGACCTCATTCGCCACCCTGCAGTGCGATGTCCGGGACGCTCCCTGAGCGGTTCAGGGAACGACTTCTCCGCTTTCCTCGCCGCTGTCCCCGGGCGGCAGGTAGCGGTCGAACCAGGCCAGATCCCACTCCATCTTGGCCAGCCGGTGCGCCCGCGTGGAGAGGCTGTGCGCCGCCCCGGGGTAAACCACCAGTTCGGCGGGAACGCCGAGGTAGTGGTGCAGGGCGCGATAGAGGGCACGGCTGTGGGCCGGGGGCACACGGGGGTCGGCACCGCCCACGTGGACCAGTGTCGGCGTGCTCACGCGGTGCAGCTCGAACAGCGGTGACGCCTTGCGGTAGGCCTCGGCCCGCTCCCAGGGCAAGCCGCGCATGTAGTTGATCACGTGGCCCGGGGTGTCCTCGATGCCCCACTGGATCACCTGGTCGAGCACGCCGGCCCCGCTGCTCGCCGCCTTGAACAGCCCCGGCCGTTCGGTGATCACGCAATTGGTCAGGTAGCCGCCGTTGCTCCAGCCCATCACGCCGATGCGCTCCGGGTCGGCGATCCCGGCGGCGACCAGGGCCTCGGCACCGCTGATGATGTCGGTCACTTCGATCTCGTTTTCGCGGCCGATCAGCTTCTCGAGGAAGGGCTCGCCGTACCCGGTGGACCCGTGGTAGTTGGGGCTGAGCAGCGCGTAGCCCCGTGCGGCCATCAGCGTGCGGCCGTAGATCCAGAAGCGCAGGCGGAAGGTGGTGGACGCCGTGGGCCCGCCGTGCAGCTCCAGCACCAGCGGCAGCGGCCCTTCCTCCCCCGCACGGTAGCCGGGCGGCAGCTCGAGAATGCCCTCCACGGTATCGCCGTCAGCGCCGGTCCAGCTGAAGACGGAGAGTTGGGGCAGCGCCCACGCCGCGACCTGGGGATTGAGATCGGTCACCTGCCGCCGCGTGCCGTCTTCGTCATGGAGGAAGAGGTCGGCGAAGTGTTCGGGCCCGCCGGCGGCGATGACCAGCCGGCGGCCGTCCCGGGAGAAGCAGAAGTCGTCCACCACCAGGTCGCCGGGCGTGAGGCAGCGGTGTTCGGCGGCAGGCCCGGGATTGCTGATCGACTCGACCCTGATGCGGGCCCTGGCTTCCCCGCGGAAACAGAGCGTGTTCCCGGTGCTCCGCCAAGTCAGTCCGCCAGCGAACATCACCCCGGGGGGCAGGGTGACCCGTTCGAGCGATGTCTCGCCCTCGTCCCGACGGCCGAGGTAGACGCGGGTGGCATAGCCGTCGAAGGCGATGCTGAAGGCCAGCGAATCGCCGTCCGCCGACCAGGCCAGTTCTTCGATCCAGCCATAGGGCGAGGGGTGATCGTCGCGCCAGCCGTCACCGGTGAGCAGGGAGAGCCCCCCCCCGGCCAGATCGAGGACCTCCACCCGCGACCAGCCTTCCTTGAAGATCAGTTCCTCGTCGTCAGCGGTGATCAGGGCGACCCGCCGCCCGTCCGGCGAGGGCCGGAAGTCATGGATCACCTGTTGTGCCGCCAGGCACTCTTTCGTCCGCCAGCTGCCCAGGTCGAGCTGCCGCAGGCTGTCCAGCTCGCTGACCCCGTGGCCGTATTCCAGGGCCTCATGGGCTTTGCGCAACTCGCGCCACTCCTCCTCGTGAACCTTCTCGCTGACGGTGTAGAAGAGGGCGTTCCCGTCCGCGGACAGCCGGAACAGCCCGATGCCCCCGGAGACCCTGGTCATGGGCAGCGGCTGGCCCCCGGCGGGGGAGAGCCGCCAGACCTGGGTGCTGCCGTCCCAGGGCGGTTCCGCCGAATCGCCGGTGCGCCGGCTGCCGCTGACGTAGATCCAGTTTCCGTCGGGGGACCATGCCGGGTCGCCGGCGCCGAAGCCGTCGAAGGTCAGGCGACGGACACCGCCGTTGTCGAGATCGGCCAGCCAGAGGTCACGCTGGCGGTCCCCGCCCTCGTCGGCCCACCGCGTTTCCCGGAAGGCCACGAAACGGCCGTTCGGGGAGAGCGCGCAGTGGCCTGGCGAAACGAGGCTGAAATAGTCCTCGGGGCCGATGGCATGGGGCGAGGCGGAAGCGGCGGCCGGGGCGCAGGCCAGGCCGGCGAGCAGCAGGAACAGGACGATTCGGTGCGGCATCGATGACTCCTCCAGACGGGCGGCCCGGTGGCCGGACATGGCGGCAGCGCTACGGTCGCCTGTATTGTAACCGATCGGCAGGAATCGATCAGCAGAGCTTAACCACGAACCCCGGTCGGTCGATGAGTAGGTGAAGCCCGGGATGCCCCGGGGGCGGAGCGCCCCGTGCGGCTTCAGACCTGTGGAGGACGTCGAGGGAGTGACCATGGGCGACAAATGCACCCGCCACCGCACAGCGGCGGCCAGCTTTGTCTGTGACCGCTGTCGCCAGCCGTACTGCGCCGAATGCCGCTGCGAACTGCTCGGCGGCGGTGTCTGCTGCGCGGAGTGCGCCGTGGAGCTGGCCGGGGCCAATGGCGGTGAGTACGATGCCCATGCCCAGGAGGCCCTGCCCGGGGTCTCCGCACCGACACAGAAGGGGCGGGGGAGCCGCAAGCTCATCGCCCTCGTCCTCCTCGTTTGTCTCCCGGTGATTTTCGTGGAACTGCTCTTTCTCCAGCGCAGCGGGGCCGCCAGCCCTGATCCGGCCGTGGCCGAGCGCCGGGTCATGGGGCGCACCCTGGTGCTCATCACGCTGATCAACCGCAGCCGCATGGAAACCGGCGACTATCCCGTGGCGCTCGGTGAGCTGGTGCCCAGGTACTGGAGCCGGCAGGACACCGCCGAACTCCAGCGCTTCGAGTATCGCCGCATCGGCGCTGAGCGGTTCACCCTGCGGCCCCTGCTCACCGGCAATCCGCAGGAGGACGCCGGCGTGCTCCGCGCCCTGGCCCTGATCCCGAGGAGCCTCGGGCCGGACAGCGACCTCGAGGTCTTCCTCAGGGTCGAGGGAAAAGGGGGAGAGCAATGAACGGCAACCGGGGGTTCACCCTCGTGGAAGTGATGGTGGTGCTGGTGGTCATCACCCTGCTCGCGGGCATCAGCGTGCAGAGCACCTTGACCGCGCTGCAGATGAGCCGCGAGCGGCACACCGAGACCGAGATCCTGGCCATGGTGGACGCGGTGAAACTCTTCAAGTCGGACACCGAGGAGTGCGTCCCCGGCCTCGACGAAACCGACTTCCGCCGCTGGCTCATCGCCAACGATTTCTTCGACCAGGTGGAGTTGACCGACGGCTGGGGCCGTTCCTACCACATCCAGATCAACTGCGGCGGGGAAGCGGGGGACGAGTACCTCGTCTGGACGTCGGACGGCCTGGACGGCGTTCGGGGCAGTGAGGACGACGTGGCCTACCTCTACGTGCCCGACGGCTGGGACGGCTGGACCAGTGTCGGCGCCTTCGACTGAAGCACATCAAAAAAAAGCCCCCCGGCGTGAACCGGGGGGCCCGTGTCATCATACGTCGATCAATCCGGCGTCTGGCCGCTGGGCAGCTCCAGGCCGTAGCCCTGCCGCTTGTCAGCGGCCTTGAGCATGAAGGCGAGGAAGATCGAGATCACCCCGAGGACGACCAGCATGAGGATCGGCGTGGTGTAGTCGTAGGTCGCTTCGCCGGCCTGGATCGCCTCGATATTGTCGGCATTGGCCACGTCGAGCACTTTACCGATGCCCCAGAAAAAGGCGCCAAGGCCCCAGTTCTGGATGGTGAACATGGTGGCGTAGGCCGTGCCCAGCCGGCTCTCCGGAACGATCTTGGCCGCCGAGGGCCACATGGCCGAGGGGACCAGCGAGAAGGCCACGCCCAGGGCCAGCAGGCCGGCGTAGCCCAGGGCCACGCTGTTGAACACCGAAAGGGAGAGGTGGGCGAAGATGAGCAGGCCCGAGCCGAGCATCATCAGCGAGGCCGCCTTGCCCTTGCGGTCGACGATGGAGCCGAAGATCGGCGTCATGATCAGCGTGCCGAAGGGGATCAGCGCCGCCACGTTGGGGCCGTTGTGCAGCCAGGCCGAGACGGCGCCCATGAAGCCCAGTCCGGCGGTGTCGGGCATGACCCTCGTGAAGCCGAACTTGTTCACCAGCAGGTCGGGTGCGTACTGGATGAAAGGGAACACCGCGGAGTAGAAGGTGACGCAGAGCAGGGCGATGAAGACGAAGGAGGGGTTGCTGAGCAGCTTCCCCAGGTCGGAGATGCGGAACTGCTCCTCGTCCCCGCCCTCGCTGTCCGCGGCGGCATCGGCGATGGCCTTGCGGTCCCGTTCCAGCTTGGTGTCGAAAACGAGGTGGGCGATAAAGACGATGACGCCGATGCCGATGAGCACCGCGGCGAAGGTCACTGCCGGGGCGGGCGTGGCGCCGGCGATTTTTGCGGAGAACATGATGCCCAGCATCGAGCCCAGGCGGCCGAAGCCGACGTTGATACCCATGGCCAGGGCCAGCTCGTAGCCCTTGAACCACTTGACCACCGTTTTCGAGACAAGGACGCAGGTGACTTCAAGACCGATGCCGAAGAGCAGTCGACCGACCATCATCGAGTTGCGGCGCATCATCGGGTCTTCGCCGAAGAACCCGGCGGCGCCGAGGGCGCAGATCGTGGCGCCGAGGGCCGCGGCACCGCCGAAGAGGAAGATGCAGACCCGGGGGCCGAACTTGTCGAGGATCATGCCGCCGACGATGATCGCGCCGATCATGTTCAGCCAGGTGGTGCAGCTGATGATCAGGCCGAAGTCGGCATTGCTGAAGCCCCAGGCGTCACGCATCAGCCCCTGCAGCGGGGACATGAAGTCCTGGAACCAGTAGGTGCCGAACATCAGCACACTGACCATCACGAGGACGGTCCAGCGCGCCCCCCGGGAATCGTTGATCGCTTTCTTGATTTCGTCGCTCATCTTTCCCTCGAGCTGTGGTGGTTGACCTGCGCCGCTGTCCGCCGGCACAACAACAGGCCGCGGGGCAGGCGTACCCCACGGCGGAACGTCTGATAACCGAATCGTGATACCGTAAATACGTAATAGATATCCTACATCATTTAAGTTGGATACACAATGTCACGGCCATTGGCCGCGGTTGACAGGAGCCACGGCCGAACGTATCGTGGAGTTGACCGGGAGGAAGCCATGAAACGGTTCTTCGGCTTCGGGCGACGTCGCTCGCCGACGCTGCGCTACGCCTTTTTCGAAACGGCGCTGGGGGAGATGGCCGCGGCGGCCACCGGCGACGGGCTCTGCCTGCTGCAGCTCCGCTCCGCGGGGTCCCACGAGGCGGTGGTGGAGCGGTTGAAGGAGGACTGGCCGGAGCACCAGGTTCGCAAGGCCCCCCGGGCCTTCGCCGAGCTCCGCAAGCAGCTCGAGGCCTACCTGCGCGGCGATCTCCAGGCGTTCACCATTCCCCTGGCCCCCGAGGGCACCGCGTTCCGGCTGGCGGTTTGGGAGGAGGCGGGGAAAATCCCCTATGGCCGCACCGTGACCTACGGAGAGCTGGCCCATCGCCTGGGCATGGACCGTGCGGGCAGCCGTGCGGTGGGCAATGCCCTGGGCGCCAACCCGTTGCCCATTCTCATCCCCTGCCACCGCGTCCTCGGCCGCGACGGCCGGCTCACCGGCTATGCCGGCGGCCTGGAGCTGAAGAGCAGCCTGCTCAGGATCGAGGGGGCGATCCTGCTCTGAGGGTCGCCAGTTCACCGGCCAGCCAGCCCGCCGAGCGGCGGATCATCGCCTCGCTGGTTTCGTGACCCACCCCGTCGAGCAGTTCGAGCTGGAAACGGTGCTCCAGGCCCTCTTCGCCGCAGGCCAGGACGGCGCGGTCCACGGCGTCGCGGGCCCCCGCCGCCGGCGAGGCTTCGTCGCGGTCGCCGTTGAGGAAGAGGAACGGCCGGGGGGCGATGAGGGAGAGGATCGCCGGCACGCCCACCGTGGCGGCACGGGGCACGAAGTAGTAGATGCCGTGGCGGTGCAGCACGCCCTGTTCGGCCATCACCCGGTAGGAGGAAAGACAGCAGAGGCCCACGCCGGCGGCGATGCGCGGGTCCAGGGCGGCCAGCCACCAGCCCGCGGTGGAACCCATGGAGAAGCCGAAACAGCCGATGCGCGCCGGGTCGACAAAGGGTTGGGCCGCCAGCAGGTCCAGCGCGCGCAGCTGGTCCCAGAGCATACGCCCCCAGAGCGTGGTGCCGGCGAGCAGGTGACGCCGGGCCGATTCGCGCTCGTCCTCCGCGGCCCGGTCGCCGAAACAGCGAAAATCGGCGGCGAGCACCGAACAGCCGGCGGCCACCAGCCGCGGGCCGATGCCAGGGAGCACCTTGCGCTTGCCGAGCAGCGCCTCCTCACGCCCGCGGCCGTGGTCCCCGGAATGGGAGTGCAGGTAGAGCACGGCCGGGCCCGCCTTTTCACCGGGGGGCCTGAGCAGCAGGGCGGGAACGCGGACACCGGGTTCCGCGGCAAAGGTCAGGTCGCGGCGGCGCCAGGTGATCCGGGCGCCGTCGATCTCGCCCGATCCCTCCTGCTCCGCCGACCACCGGACATCGAGGTTGCAGGGGGAGGGGCGGCCCCCGAGCAGCTGCCACAGTCGCTCCACCAGCTCCGTCCTTCCTTTGATCCCGGGGATGCGTTCCATTCCGGTCTCCTCCTCTCGTGTCGCTCTCTGCCGGCAGCGGGACGGCGTCAGCGGCAAGTGGACAGCAGGTCCTCGGCGGCCCCGCGGCCCAGCGATTCCACGGGGGCGCCGTCCACCACCTCGCGCAGCCACAGTTCGGTGGAGATGCGGTGGTAGAGCGAGCGGTCGAATTCCCCGCGGCCGCCGGGGGGCTGGCGCCGGAGCAGCGGCGCGGCCAGCTCGCGCCGGCGGAAGTCGCGGTCCAGGGCCTCGGCCCAGGGACGGAGTTCGCCATCGAACCAGCGGGAAACGGGCACCACCAGCCCCAGTTTGTCCCGGCGGTCGATGATCTCGTCGGGCACGATGCCCCGAGCCGCCCGGCGCAGGATGTACTTGGAGGTCAGTTCGCGGACCTTGAGATCCGGTGGCAGCCGGAAGGCGAATTCCACGATGCGGTGGTCGAGGAACGGCGTACGGTTCTCAAGGCCGAAGGCCGAGGCGGCGCGGTCGTTCATCCTGATCAGCGGCGGCAGGCTGATGGCGATGTCGCAGGCCCCCATGGCGTCGATGACGTGCCGGTGGCGCTCGAAGTGGCGGCGCACCGCCTCCCCGGCGGCGCGGCCTTCCGGTTCGGCGCGGCGGATGAGGTGGAAGTAGCGGCGCCAGGGGGTGTCGAAAAGCCCTGCGCCCCAGAACCAGCGGGCCAGGGCGTGATAGTTGAGCAGTTCAGGACGGCTGCCCAGCCGCTGCTCCTCGAGCATCAGCAGGTAGCGCACGTAGCCGCCGAAGAGCTCGTCCGCGCCCTGGCCACCGAGCACCACCTTGACTTCGCGGCTGGCCAGGGCGGCGAGGGAGAATTCGGCGATGCTTGACGCGGTGGCCGCCGGCTGGTCGAGATGGTGCAGCACGCGGGGATAGTACTCGCGGAAGGTGCGCGGCCCCGGCTGCACCACCCGGTGCCGGGCGCCGATCTGCCTCGCCACCAGCGCGGCGTAGCGCGATTCGTCGTAGGTTTCGCCGTTGGGGAAGCGGCAGCTGAACACGGTGTCGGGCCGGGCGAGGCAGGTGATCAGGCTGGAGTCGAGACCGCCGCTGAGGAACGCCCCCAGCGGCACGTCGCTGCGCAGGCGGATGCGCACCGCGTCCTCGATGAGCCAGCGCAGTTCCTCCACGTACTGGTCCTCGGTCCGCTGTTCCGCTTCTCCGCCGCGGGGCAGGGCCCAGTAGCGTTTGATCTCCAGGCGCTCCCCGTCCCAGGAGAGGGTGTGCCCCGGTTCCAGCGAGCGAATGTCGCGGTAGAGCGTGCGGTCGCCGATCGCCGTTTCGAAGACGATGGCCGCCTCGTCGAATTCCGGCGCCACGTCCATGCCGGGGAGCAGGGCCTTGGTCTCCGAGGCGAAGCGCAGCCGCGACCCGTCGAGGTGGTAATAGAGCGGCTTTTCGCCCATGCGGTCCCGGGCGAGCCAGATTCGCCGGCCGTCGTGCACGGCAAGGGCGAACATGCCGTTGAAGCGCTGCAGGCAGTCTTCGCCCCACGCCTCGTAGGCGTGGAGCACCACCTCGGTGTCCGCGGCGCTGCGGAAGGTATGCCCCAGGGACTCCAGCTCGCCGCGCAGTTCGCGGTAGTTGAAGACCAGCCCGTTGAAGACCAGGGCCAGGGCGCCGTCGCTGCTGCGCATGGGCTGCCGGCCGCCTTGGGGATCGATGACGATGAGCCGGCGGCTGCCCAGGCGCACGGGCCCGGTTTCGTGGAACCCTTCCTCGTCGGGCCCACGATGGGTCAGCAGGCGCGTCATCCGCCGGATGTCGCCCCCCTCGCCCCAGATTCCGGCAATTCCGCACATCGGCCGGTCCCGTCAGCTTTCGTTGTCGCCGTCACCGTCCCCGGAACGGGCATCGTCGATGACCAGCCCGGCGATTTCCCGGCCGATGACCGCCGAAACCGACGGGCCGCGGAAACGGCGGCCGTGGGCCGCCTCGGAGGCGAGATAGATTCCGGGAATGGGCGTGGATGAGACCGGGGCGAGCAACGGCGAGCCGGCCACCGGGACGGGCCGCGAGCGAACGTCCCGGTCCAGCCGGTGCTGTTTGACCCACTGCCTGTCGAACCCGGGGCAAAGCTGCTGCAGCCCGTCGAAAAAGAGGTCGACCAGTTTCTCTTCGGGATACTCCAGCTCGGGGTCGCCGGTGGAGAGCGTGGCCGTGAGGTGTGCCAGGTGCCGGTCGCCGCAGTTCTCCGCACCGACCCAGGCGCTGTGGGACACCACTTCGTTGAAGGGCAGGTCCTCGTCGCAGAGCAGCAGGTGGTGCGGCGTGCCCAGGTCGCGGTCCAGTTCGAGGTTCAGGCGCAGCTGGGACTGGAAGGGGATGACCTCCAGGCGCTCGAAGAACGATTCGGGCAGCCCGGGGGAGAGGGCACGGATCTCGTCCGGCCGCTGGCTCAGCACCACCGCGCTGGTGTTCACCACCTGCCCCTCGATAAACACGCCCATCAGGCCCGCGGAGGAGGTGAGCACCTCCTGGACCTGGGTGCCGTAGATCACCCGTCCGCCAAGATCCTCGATGCCCTTCTGCAGCCGGTCGGCGAGCACGCGCAGGCTTCCCGTAACGTAGCCGGAGGTGCCGTCGCCGGAAACCGAGGGGCTGCTGATGCGCCCCAGCCGCCGGGCCAGCCAGGCAGCGGAGACCCGGGCCGATTTGCGGCCCCAGAATCCGCGGATCACGGGATTCCAGAAGGCGGCGGTGAGTTCCTTGCCCATCTGCTTGTCCAGCCACCGTTCGGCGGTCATGTCCTCGGAGGCGTTCTCGAGGCTGCCCAGCAGCTGTTTGGCCCGCCGGGCGAGCTTGAACCGGGCGAAGAACCCGAGGCGGCGAAAAGACCGCAGGTCCCTGGGGTGGCCCAGGGGCTGGATGCACCCCCCGATGCGCACGGCAAAGGTGGCCGGGTGCCACTCCAGCAGCGTGGCGGCGCCAAGCTCGTCGAGCAGCCGCAGCAGCTCGTCGTCGCTCCGAAGGATCGGGTCGAATTCCGGTTCCACCAGGGTGCCGCCGTAGTTCAGCAGCCCCTGGGCCTCGCTGAAATCAGCGGCCGTCTCGTAGACCGTCACCGGGACCCGCGCGGCGGCGATGTGGTAGCCGGTGACCAGGCCGGTGAGGCCGGCCCCGACGACAACCGCGTGGTTCTTGTCTGTTCCGCTCATCGGCTCAGTTCCTCGCTCATCGGGCCGCTGCGCTCGTCAACGGCGCTTCAGTGGTAGTCGTGGGTGCCGAGAACAACGGGCAGGCCCAGTTTCTTTTCCAGCATCGCGGCCAGTTCCTCGGCCTTGAAATAGGGGCAGCCGGGTTTGGCGTTGACCAGGCAGGAGGAGAGGTGGATCACGTCGGGCGCGGTCTGGGAGAGCTTGGCGGCCATCCCCGTGTTGTTCACCGTGCTGCGGCCGGGGCACTCGCACTTGAGAAACCCCACCACCTTGTGTTCTTCGGTGAACGTGCCGTCGCCGCAGGCCGCAGCCTTGAGGCAGCGCCATTCCGCCGGGCAGCCGTACCCGCTGTCCATGTAAGCTCCGCATCCGATGATCAGCGCTTTCTTCATCGTCTCCTCCCGTCAAGTCCCGGCCGGAAGGAAGTGGGTCCGGGCCGGGGCGCCGCTGTCATGGGGCCGGGGTGCGGTCCGGTCTGTTGGGCGAGCGGCGAAAAGCCAGTTGCGCACCATAGCCAACAAGTTCATCCCGCGTGATTTCACCGAGGATATACAGGCCGGCCAAGTATACCAGACCGGCCGCCGCGTATGCCAGAATGAGCAGCGCACCGCTGCCGGGGAGGACCAGTGTCACCCCGGCCGCGGCCAGGGCGGCGAGAAGGGCGCGCAGGGGCGTGAGCAGCCGCGGCCGGACCCCGAAGAGGCCGGAGAGGCAAACCATGCCAGCGAAAAGGGAGATGCCCCCGGTGATCAGCGTGGCCATCACCGCCCCGGACAGGCCGTACCGTGGGATAAACAGGCCGGTGAGCACCACCTGCAGGGCCAGCAGGCCGAGGTTGATCCCGGCCACCAGCAGCGGCCGGCCGTGGGCGGTGAGCGCCGCGGACCAGATGAGGCCGAAGGAGAGCAGGGCGTAGCCGGCGATGAGCACGGCGAAGAGGGGGCCGGAGCGCAGGGGCTCGTAGGCCTCTGAAAAAGCCAGGCCCATCAGGCCGCTGCCCGTGGTGGCGGCAACGGCGACCAGCGGCAGGACGATGAGCAGGAAGAGCCGCACCGCTTCGGCCACCTGCCGCCGGGCCTTCTCCGCATCCCCGGCCGCGAGCACCCGGGAGAGCCCGGGAAAGAGGACCACCGAGAGGCCCATGAAGATGAAGTAGGGGGTGCGGGCCATGTTCCAGATCGCGGTGTAGAGGCCCACCTCGCCGTCCACGGCCACCACCCGTTCCACCATCCAGAGGTCGACGCTGATCAGGGCGTTGAAGAGCAGCACGCCGGTGACCAGGGGCAGGGCATAGGCCGCGAGCCCGGCGGCGGGGTGGTCCGATTCCTCGGCCCGGCGCAGGTCGCGGGTCACCAGCAGGCGGGCCAGCACCAGGGCGGCCAGCGAGCCGGCGGCGTTGCCCAGCAGGGCCCCCTGGAGGGAGAGCCCGGCGAGGACCAGCGCGGCGGTGCAGAGGAAGCGCATGGCGGCGTAGACGGTGATGGCCACGGACTGGCGGGCAAAGCCGCGTACCCCCCTGAGATAGCCGATGTGCAGGGCGAAGAGCGCGTAGAACGGGATGTCAACCGCGGCCAGCCGGAAGGCGCCGGTGAGTTCGGGATTGTGGAACAGCGCGGCGGAAAACCAGGGCGCGGCGAGCCAGAAGCCGGTGAAGAGCAGGACCGCGGCCAGTGCTTCCAGGCGCAGGCCGGCGCGGAAGATGCCCCGGCGCCGGCGGTCGTCGGCGGCGATGGCCCGGGACGCGGCATCGGGGATACCGGTGATGACGAGGAATTCGGCCCAGGCGAGGAAGGAGATGATCACGCCGTAGCGGCCGAAGAGGGTGGGCCCGAGCCGGCGGGCGAGAAAGAGGGTCAGGGCGAAGCCCAGGGCGGCGGCGGCGACCTGGGCGCCCATGGCGAAGACCGTGCCCCGGGCCAGGCGGTCCCCGCTCACCGGCCGCGCCCCGCGGAACGGGTCAGCGTGGAGAAGTGCTCGAAGAGGCTGCGGCCGATCAGCTCCTGGGTGCACTGGCTGCTGAAGGTCTCCGAGGCGCCCCGGGCGATGCGCTCCAGGAGCTCCCGGTCATCGTGCAGCCTGAGCAGCGCCCCGGCCAGGGCTTCGGGGTCGCCGGTGGGCACGAGCAGGGCGTTGACGCCGTCGGTGAGCAATTCCCGGGCCGCCGGCGTGTCGCCGGTGACGATGGGCATGCCCATGGCCAGGGCGTCGAAGACCTTCACCGGGATTCCGCGTTCGGTTTTCAGCGTCTCGCCGAAGATGCCCAGGCTCACGTCGGCGGCGCCGATGTGCCGGGGTAGATCCTCGTAGGCCACCCAGGGCACGAAGTCGGTGTTCGCCAGCCCCAGCGCCACGCGCAGCCGCTGCACCTCGTCGCTGAGCTGGCCGGAGCCCACCAGCTCGAAGCGCATGGCGGGGTTCCGCGCCTGGACCAGGGCCGCGGCGCGCACGATCACCGGTACCCCCTGCAGCGGAGTGAACTTGCCGTAGAAGAAGACCCGGAAGGGCGCCCCGGGGCTTTCCCGGCGGGCGTCCGGGGTGAAGCGCTTCTCGTCGGCGCCCAGGCGCACGGTGACGAAGCGCTCCCGGGGGATGCCGAATTCACCGGAGAAGAAGTCGACGTAGGTCGAGGTCTCCAGCACGATCAGGTCGGCCAGCCGCAGGGCCAGCCGGTCCAGGTGCCAGGCCAGTCGGCCGGGAAGGGACCGCGGCGAGTACATCCGGCGGTCGGTGACCACCGTCTCGTAGAGCGAGACCACCGGACTGTAGACCAGCGGCCTGCGGCGCAGCCGGGCCAGCGGCGCGGCGAGCAGCATGTCCAGGTAGCCCATGTAGCCCACCACCATCACCTCGTAGCGGTGGCGGCGGTGGCGCCGCACCAGGCGCCAGCAGGCGCCGAGCACGCGCAGGGCGAGGCGCGCCAGGGCCAGGGGGTTGGTGAACGAGGCCCCGGTCTTGTCCCGGGTCAGTTCCCACAGCGGTTCGTGGCATTCCTCCACCTCGGCGCCGGTCCGTCGCAGGCCGGCGATGAGGGTGGTGTTGCGGGGGAACTGACGTTCGTAGGTGCCGAAACAGAGGACCCGCATGGGTTGCCCCCGGTGCTCAGGCCGGTTCGCCATTGAGCAGGTCGGCGACGGCCAGGCCGCTCTCGATGGTGCGGTCCATGTTCAGGTATTCCCAGCGGCCGAACCGGCCGCAGGGTTCCACGCCGTGCGATCGCAGCCAGCGATAGATCACGTCGAGGTTCTTTTCGCGCTGCAGGTCGTAGATGATGTAGGCGTAGTGGATGTCCATCACGTGGTCGGTGACCACGCTGTCCGAATCGCGGAGGATGCCCGCCACCTTCAGCGCCTCCACCGTCTGCTCGACGATGGTCTCCTTGTCCAGGGGACGCCAGTCCGAGTAGGCCACCTCGGTGGAGATACTGCTCATGCCCGGGGGCGTGGTCTCCGGCGAGAGGTTCATCGGGAAACTGATGCGGTGGAAGGGGAAGCGGTTCTCGTAGAAATAGATCCAGTGCTTGTCCGAGATTGCGGGGCGGTCGATGCCCAGGTTGACGCAGAGGATCGAATTGTGTTTGAGGCCCCGGATCGCCGCCTCCACCTCGTCGGGGATGCGCTGCACCAGGTTGACCAGTTCCGGCAGGGGCAGGGTGTAGACCAGGCGGCGGTACTCGATGGTCCTGCCGTCGGCGAAGGTCACCCGCCGCCCCTCGGGGTCGATGCCCACCACTTTGCTGCCGGTGCGCAGGCGGTCTTCCACCGCGGGGAGGAAGGCCCGGGGCAGGGCCTCGATGCCGCCCTCCCGGGGGTACCAGAAATCGGGGTTGAACCCGAAGCGGTCGGTGACGTCGGAAACGGCGCCGCTGATGATCTGCTCCAGGTCGGGCACCGGCACCCGGTCGCCGATCCAGGTGTAGCTCATCTCGGCGGGGTCCACGGTCCAGAGCTTCACCGCGTAGGGGCCCATGAGGTGCCGGGTGATCCCGCTGCCGAAGGAGTTTTCCAGCCACTGCCGGTAATTTTCCGGCGGCGGGGCGTCATCGCCGGCGGCACTGGTTTCGATGAAGGCCTGAACCGCGCCGAGCAGGCACTCCCGCACCACTTCCGGGTCCAGGCCGTGCAGGTGGTGCTGGAAGGGGAAGGGGGTGAAGATCTGCTGCGAGTGGTGGTAGATCCAGGCTTCGCGGCTCCGTTCCACGAGGTTTCCGGCGAGCAGCTCCTGGATCAGCTTCTTGGCCCGCTCCACCTTGGGAAAGAGGATGTGCGGGCCGTGGTCGAAGACGAACCCGTCCCGGGTCACCGAGGTGGCCACGCCGCCGGGGCGCTCCGAACCCTCGTAGATCGTGAAATCGTTGCGTTCCCGGAGGCCGTAACCGGCGGCCAGGCCGGCCAGTCCGCCACCGAGAATAACGATCTGTTCTGTTTCCGTGGCCATGGTCCCTCGATCATAAAAGGGGCCGGGTTGCATGCCCGGCCCGGTCGTGCCAGCCTGCGTTCCGGCCCGCCTAGGTTTCGTTGCCGCCGAACCACTCGATGAAGAGCGGGATCCCGCGCTCGACGGGAACGGTGGGGCGATAGCCCAGTTCCTCCCGGGAGCGGGTGAGGTCGGCGTAGGTGCGGTTGACGTCGCCGGGCTGCATCGGCTTGAAGTCGAGCCGGGCGCTCGTGCCCATGTGCTCTTCGATCAGCGAGATCAGCCGGCGCAGGCTCGTGGTCTGCGACTCGCCGAGGTTGTAGATCCGATAGCCCCGGCAGTGGTCGATGGAGCGGACGACGCCGTCGATGATGTCGTCGATGTAGGTGTAGTCGCGTTCGCTGCCGCCGTCGCCGAAGACGGGCAGGGACTGACCCTCGCGGATCAGCCGTGCGAACTTGTGAATCGCCATCTCCGGGCGCTGGCGCGGCCCGTACACGGTGAAGAAGCGCAGGCAGAACACCGGCAGGCCGAAGAGGTGGTGATAGGTGTGGCAGAGCAGTTCACCGGCCTTTTTCGTTGCCGCGTAGGGCGAGATGGGGTGGTCCACCGGGTCGTCTTCGGCAAAGGGCACCTTGTGGTTGTTGCCGTAAACCGAGGAGGAGGAGGCGTAGACGAACTTGCCCACCTTGTGCCGGCGGCACATTTCGAGCAGGTTGGCCGTGCCGGTGACGTTCACGTCCTGATAGGCCAGCGGGTCTTCGATGGAGGGCCGCACGCCGGCCTTGGCCGCCAGGTGCACCACGACATCCGGGGCGCCGTCGCCGCCGAAGAGCCTCTCGAGCAGGTCGAGGTCACGGATGTCCCCCTCCACCAGGCGGAAATTATCCCGGCCGGTGAGGGCGGCGATATTGGCCCGCTTGATCCGCGGGTCGTAGAAGGGATCAAAATTGTCAAGGCCGATCACGCGGTCGCCGCCGTCCGCCAGCCGTTCGCAGAGATGGGAGCCGATGAACCCGGCGCCGCCGGTGACCAGGATGTTGCGCACGTCGACCTCGTACCGTTTTAAAAAATTTCGCCGAACCAGGCGGCCAGCCTGGCCAGATCCTCACCGTCCACCACGCCGTCACCGTTGAGGTCGGCGGTCTCCAGGTAGCGCGGTTCGCCTTCCATGCTGCCGAAGGCGTGGGCCAGCAGCGCCAGGTCGAGCCCGTCGATGCGCCCCGAGGAATCGATATCACCGTAGGTCTCGCCGTCGCCGCTGGAGACCTGGAAGGACCAGCCGTACCCCTCGAGCAGATTGGGCGGGGCGGCCAGGTCCGCGGCGCTGATCGACACGTCGATCCAGGCGCCGGTGGTGAAGGGTATCTCAGGCGTGTACGTGATTTCAAGGGATTCGGCGGTGCCGCCGACGGCCAGCAGCCCCGCGGGAACGGCTTCGCCGGCCACGCTCAGGGCGATCGTGGCCGCGTCCACGCCGCTGCCCAGGTCGCTGAGCGTGATGCTGATCTCGGTTGCCTCGGGAACACCGGTGTCCCCGTCGCCGGGGGTGCTGGCCGAGACCCAGGGGGCCGCGTAGTCGCCGGCCACCGGCGGTATGTCGCCCCGGTCCAGCAGGCCCTCGTACCAGCTCTGGGCCAGCAGCGTGTAGCCAAGCTGCCCGGGGTGCAGGGCGTCCGAGTAGTAGCAGCAGAGGGCGTAGGGCACGCCGTCGACGAAGAACTCGAGATCGTCCGGCCCGCAGTCGAAGGGCGGGCAGGGATTGGCCAGGAAATAGTTGAAATTGTCGGCGAATCCCACTCCCTCGGTGGTTTCCGCCAGCTCGAGGATCCGTTCGTTGAGCTGCAGCGCCCCGCGATTGAAGGTGTCCACCTCGTGGATGCTCCGCGGGATCACCGTGCCCAGCACGGGGATGCTGCCCACCGTGCGCGCCGCGTCCACCATCGCCTCCAGGGCGGCGATGGTGTCATCCCGCGGGACGCCCTGGCTGATGTCATTGGTGCCGAACATGATCAGCACGTACTGCGGCATCACCGCCAGCAGGTCCTCGCGGAACTCGTCGAGCCCCTGTTCGGCGGTGGCCCCGCCGATACCGGTGTTGACGAAGTTCGAAGCAGCGGTCTCCAGCAGGTCGGCGAGGTAGGGCGGGTAGCCCTGGCTCCACCAGGTGCCGCTGTCGTAGCCCTGGGTGATCGAGTCGCCGGCCACCATGTACACGCCGGGATTGACGCCATCGGCCGAAACCGGCGCCGGGGCGATGAAAAGCAGGGCCAGCAGCACTGCCGTGATCAGGCTAGTCTTCCTCATCATCACGTCCGTCCCCGTCCTTTCCGGTGCGCACGGTGACTGTCACGTCATCGGGCAGCTCGAGGTCGAAGACCCCCTCCCGAAGCTCGTCGTTGACCGCCACCTGCTCCAGCCGGAAGAGGGTGGTGTCGCCGTTTTTCTCGGCGATGAAATATTGCAGCGGTGCGTTGTCGCTGCTGCGGATCCAGAGATCGATGTAAGCGATGCGCTTCTTGAGCTGTCGCCGCCGCGGCACAAGGTGCAGCTTGCGCGACGACTCGCCGGGGGCCAGGTCGCCGTCGTTCCCGTCGCTCAGCTCGATGGTGAAGTTCTTCTGCAGCTGGTCCAGGCCTTCCTTGCCGATGAGGTGGTTGAAGACCCGTTTCTTCTGCTTGCGCACGTCGAACCGTTCGGCCTCTTTCAATTCGGGGTAGTAGGTCAGGAGCTCGTCCCCGTCGAGCAGCAGCACCACCTCGCTCGGCGAGTCGTAGTCGAGGCGCATGCGGTCGGGCCGGGCATAGGTGAAGCGGCCCGTGGAGCGCTCCGGCTCCTTGAACAGGGCAAGGGTCTTCTCCTGGGAGAACCGCCCCTGCAACGTTTCGGTGGCCTGCTGGCTGGCCAGGATCTCGTCGAGCAGCCGCTCCACCTCGGGCGGCGTTTCGGCGCCCGCCGCCGGCGCGGCGGAAAGGACGGCCAGGACGGCCACGGCCAGCAGCATCATCGCCGGGGCGCGAACGCCGGCGTTCGATGTCCGTTTCAGGTGCAATTCCTGTCTCCTCGCTGTATGGCGATCACCGCCGGCTGCGGCGGCCGCCCGGCGGCGACAAACCTCTGTTCGGGAGGGGCGGGCCGGGAGGAAGGGGCCCCGGCCCGTCAGGCCGCTAGAAATAGAAGGTGAGCCCCAGCTGCACCACGAAGCCGTCACTGTCGATCTCCGTGTCCGCGGTATTGAGCACGCCCCCGTAATCGATGTCGATGAACATGTAGCGTACGTCGGCGTGGAGGAAACTGCGTTCGGTCATGTGCAGTTCGATGCCGAAGCCGCCGTGGTAGCCGAAATCGTCCGAGCTGTATTCCTGGGACAGGCCGCCCTGGTTGCGCACGGTGACGTCGGCGCTGTACCAGCTGCCGCCGAAGATCAGGTGGGGGCTGATGCCGCCCTGGCCGAAGATGTACCACAGGGCGGAGAGCTGGAAGGGGTAGCCGCTTACGGAGATGTTGCCGTCATCGAACTCTTCGTCGCGGTAGTCGGCGGAAAGCTCGGCGGCGAGGCCGCCGGTGATCCGCAGGCGGGCCTGCAGCCCGGCGCGAATTGTCCCGTCGTCGGCGTCGCTGGTGTTGTACCAGTTGCCGTGCAGCCCCAGACCGAAAATGCGGCCCCGTTCGCCGGCCTGCGCCTCGACGCTGCCGGCAGCGGCGAGCACGGCGGTGAGCAGGATGAGCATCAGCCCCAGTGTGCGAGTCTTGCCCGTCATCTTCTTTCTCCCCTGATTCGACGTTTCCGGCGGTCGCCGGATCAGAACGGGATGTCGTCGTCGTTGAAACCGCCACCGCCGCCGCCACCACCGCCGCCACGGCTGTCGCCGCCGGGCGCCGGGCCCCGGTCCTGGTACCCGCCGCCGCCACCGCCGCCGGAGCGCTCGCCGGGGCCGTCGCCGCGGCCGAGGAAGACGAGGTTGTCGGCCACCACCTCGGTCATGTAGCGCTTCTGGCCCTGCTGGTCCTCCCAGGAGCGGGTCTGCAGCCGGCCCTCGATGTAGACCTGGCGGCCCTTTGCGAGATACTCGGCGCAGATTTCCGCCAGCCGGCCGAAGGTCACCACGCGGTGCCACTCGGTACGCTCCTGGCGGTTGCCGTCACGGTCATTCCAGCTTTCGTTGGTGGCCAGGGTGAAGTTGGTGATCGCGCGCGGTGTTTCGGCGCTGGTGTATTTTTTTTCCGGGTCGCGACCCAGATGCCCGATGAGGATGACCTTGTTTACGCTGCGCACGCCCGTCCCTCCTAGGCCGAAGCCTGATTTTGGCGCGGCCCACACTGCCGGGGTGGGCCATCGATGTTAGACTGAACAAAGCAAAGGGAATTTTGAACCATGCCCCCGGGGATGTCAAGGAATGACGGCAGGGATCGGCGGCCGTCCCCGGGGCCGGCCGGAGCAGGGGAGGGGCGCGATGAAGGCGGTGGTGCAGCGGGTCAGCGAAGCCTCGGTGGAGGTGGACGGGGAACTGGTCTCCCGTATCGGGCGGGGCCTGCTCGTGCTTCTCGGCGTGGAGCGCGGGGACGGGGACGAACACGCCCGCTGGGTGGCCGAAAAACTGGCCAACCTGCGCATTTTCGCCGACGAGAGGGGCCACTTCAACCGCTCGATCCTCGAGGCCGGCGGCGAGGTGCTCTCCGTATCCCAGTTCACCCTTGCCGGTTCGGTGCGCAAGGGCCGCCGGCCCAGTTTCGACAGGGCCGCAGCGGGGCCCGAGGCCGAGGCGCTCTACAACCGTTTTCTCCAGTTCCTGCGCCAGACCGGCGTCACCGTGCACGACGGGCGCTTCGGGGCGCTGATGGCGGTGCGCCTGGTCAACGACGGGCCGGTGACCTTTATCGTGGAACGGGACTGAAAACATCGAAATACAATAATTCTCCGGGTAAAGATCGGCTCTGCCGGTGACGATACGGGTGGTGATGGTGAACATGCACCGTCCGCGGACCGTTCGGTGCGGTCGGCGCAACGCTCAGAGTAGACAAAACATGACCGACAACAGGAAGCCCCCCCCGGAGCAGGACGCGGAACGTGCAGGCGTTCGCGATCCGCAGCACAGTGAAAAACGCGCCGCGCTTTTTACCAGGCTCTCGCACGACCTGCGCGCGCCGCTCAACGCCATCATCTCCTTTTCGCAGATCCTGCTCGACGGGCTGCCCGGCGAGCTCAACGAGGAACAGCAGCAGCAGGTGGATATCATCCGCAAGAGCGGCAACAACCTGCTGCACGTGATCGACAACGTCACCGCCCTGGCCCGCAGCGACCTGCGCAGCTACTCGGCAACGCCCGGGGACGTCGGGGTGGCCGACCTGCTGGACCGTCTCCGTTCGATGCTGGCCGACGCCGGACAGGGCGAGGGCGTGGAGCTGGTGATCGGCACGGCCGACGACATTCCCGAGACGTTCACCACCGACGACCGCAAGCTGCTGCTGGCCATGAGCAACATGGTGCGCTATGCCTACCACGCCGGCGGCGAGGCCACGGTGACCCTCGAGGTCAGCGGCGTGGGGCCCGGTGCCCTGCCCGTGTTCCTCGGCGACCTCGGCTCGCGGGACGTGGGCCGGGAGGGCTATCTCAAGCTGCAGATCCGCCACCGCTGCTCCGAGGCTGAAAAGGCGCGGATGGGCGACCTCTACCTCGAACTGGACGAACTGGACGTCAGGGAGAACGACCAGTTCCGCGGCGTGCACCTCGGTCTCTCGCTGGCCCGGCGGGCCATCGAGATTCTCGGGGGCCGGATCTGGATCGAGCGGGCCGGCGATGGCGACCTGCTGACCAAGGCGGTGATCCCCTCGCTGGTCAAGGCCATGGCCGTGGAAAGCGGTTCCGCTCCCGACGAGAATGTGGGAGAATCGAGCGTGGCGGAGGCGGAGGCCGGGGACGAAGGCCCCACCACCGTGCTCGTGGTGGAGGACAACCCCTTCAACCGCAATTTCATCCGCCTGATCCTCGACCACATGGGTTTCGAGGTGGTGGAGGCGGAGAACGGCGAGCTCGGCGTGGCCAGGGCGCTGGAGACGTTGCCCGACCTGGTGCTCATGGACATGATGATGCCGGTGATGGACGGGTTCCAGGCCACCCGGGCGCTCAAGGCCAACCCGAAGACGTCGGGCATCCCCGTGCTGGCGATGACCGCGCTTTCGCTGGAAAAGGACAAGCGGCGGGCCCGCGAAGCCGGTTGCGACGATTTCCTGCCCATGCCGGCCTCACGGGACGTTCTCGAAGATAAACTGCGCTACTGGACTTCGCCCGAGAGCGTGGCCGAGCGCACAGGGGAGCATGCATAACGGTGAAAGGGAAGATACTGATCATCGATGACCTGGCCTACGACGTGAAGGCCCTGAAGATGATCCTCGAGCATTCGGGCTACACCGTGATCAGTGCCGGCACCGGCGCCGAGGGAATGGAGAAGGCGATCTCCGAGGACCCGGACGGCATCCTCCTCGACATCCAGCTGCCGGACACCGACGGCTTCGAGATCTGCCGCTGCCTCAAGGAGGACACCCGCACCACGGTGATCCCCATCGTCTTCCTCACCGCGCACTACCAGGACGAGGCGAGCCTGATCCGCGGCCTGAACCTCGGGGCCAACGACTACATCTGCAAGCCGTTCAACGCCGCCGAGCTGCTCGCCCGGGTCGGCGTGATGGTGCGCATCCGGCGCGCCGAGGAGAATCTGCTCAAGCTCTCGCTCACCGACGAGCTCACCGGCATGGGCAACCGGCGCTTCCTGCTCTCCCGCCTCGACGAGGAGTACGAGCGCAGCCGCCGCAACGGCAACTTCTTCGCCTGCCTCATGCTCGACATCGACCACTTCAAGCGCTTCAACGACACCTACGGGCACCAGGTGGGGGACCGGGTGCTCAAGGAACTGGCCGCCCTGCTCCGCGAACAGACGCGCAAGAGCGACGTGCTCGGCCGCTACGGCGGCGAGGAGTTCCTCGTCGTGCTCGCGGTGAAATGGCCCTCGGAGGCGATCTGGGTCGCCGAGCGGATCCGCCTCGCCGTGGAGAAGCTGCTCTTCGTCAAGAGCGGGGCCTCCGACGATCCCTTGAGCGTGACCGTGAGCATCGGCGTCTCCCGCTGCCTGCCCTCCGAGGCCGGCGCCCCGGACTGCCAGGCGATCATCAAGCAGGCGGACCAGGCGCTCTACGAGGCCAAGGATCTCGGCCGCAACCGGGTCTGCCGCTGGGACTCCGATACCGCAAGCGCCGTGCCGGTGGAGCAGATGGAGAAGGCCTCCGGCTGATCCGCCGCGTTGTCCGTACCACGGCCCCCGCGTATAATTACCACAGATGATGACCAGGGAAAACAGTGCGTCGGAGCGGCATGCCCGGCAGCTGGCCGCGGGGGAGTTTCTCGACTATCTCTCCGGCGTGCGGGGCGTGTCCGCCAACACCCGCGAGGCCTACGGCCGCGACCTGGAGCGCTGGCTGCAGTGGCTCCAGCAGCGGGGGATTGCGCCCGGCGGCGGTTCGCTGGCCGACGTGCTGGAGTTTGTGGGCACCGAGCGGGAGCGCGGCCTCTCCGGCCGCTCGGTGGCCCGCCTGCTCTCCGTGCTGCGCAGCTACTACGGCTACCTGCAGCTGGAGCAGGGGGCCGAAGGGGACCCCACCCGCGACCTGGATTCCCCGCGGATCAGGCGCCCGCTGCCCTCGTACCTCACCATGGAGGAGGTGGAGCAGCTGCTGGACCAGCCGGATACCGGAACCCCGCGGGGCGTGAAGGACCGCGCGGTGCTGGAGACCCTCTATGCCGCCGGTTTTCGTGTTTCCGAGCTCACCGGCCTGCGGGTTCGCGACCTGGACCGCCGGGGCCGCCTGCTCACCTGCCGGGGCAAGGGGGGCAAGGAGCGCCTGGTGCCCGTGGGCACGGCGGCCTGGGACTGGATCGAGCGCTACGGCGACGAAGCCCGCCCGGCGTTGCTCAAGGGCCGGCGCACCGAGCAATTCTTCGTTTCCGCCCGGGGGCGCGGCCTGACCCGGCAGGCGGTGTGGAAGATGGTGGCCGCCTGCGGCCGCAAGGCCGGCCTGGGCAAGAAGGTGGGGCCTCACATGCTGCGCCACTCCTTCGCCACCCACCTGCTCGAGCGGGGCGCCGACCTGCATTCGGTGCAGCTGCTGCTGGGGCACAGCGACATTGCCACGACCCAGATCTACACCCACGTGAGCGGCGAGCGGCTGCGCGCGGTCTATGACCGCTTCCATCCGCGGGCCACGGCCGGAGGATGACCGTGAAGGTGATCACCACCCACGCCGGCGCCGATTTCGACGCGGCGGCCTCGATGTCCGCGGCGGCCCTGCTGCACACCGACGCCCGGCTCGTCTTCTCCGGTTCCCAGGAGCTGCCGGTGCGCCGCTTCCTCGGGGCCGGGCTCTACGACCTGCCCCGGGTGGACCGCCTCAAGGACGTCGACCTGGCGGCCATCGAGCATCTCGTGCTCGTGGACACCCGCCAGCGGCACCGTATCGGGCCCTTCGCCCGGCTCTTCGAGGAGGGGGCCGCGAAACGCCCCACCCTCGAGATCTGGGACCACCACCCCGACGCCCCCGACGACCTGCGCGGCGACAGCGAGGTGGTGGAGGAGCTGGGGGCCACCACCACGCTGCTCGTGGAGCGGCTGGTGCGCGAGGGCATCCACATCCCGCCCCTCGACGCCACCCTGCAGCTGCTCGGCCTCTACCAGGACACCGGGCGGCTCTCCTCGCCGAACACCACCGGCCGCGACCTGCACGCCGCGGCCCTGCTGCTGGAGCGGGGCGCCGACCTCCAGTTGCTCAACCGCTTCCTCATGCCCGAGTTCTCCTCGCTGCACATCGAGCTGCTCAACGACCTGATCCAGGCCGCCGAGGTGCACCGCATCGGCGGCCTGCCCGTGGCCGTCTCCGCCGTGCACAAGGACCGCTACATCGGCGAGCTGGCCCTGGTGGTGCATCGCTTCGTTGAGCTGGAACGGCTCACCGCCTGTTTCGCCCTGGTGATGATGGAGGACCGCCTGTTCATCGTCGCGCGCAGCCTGGACGCGGCAGTGGACGTGGGGGCGGTGATCCAGCACTTCGGCGGCGGGGGCCACGCCAGCGCCGCGGCGGCCTCGGTCAAGGGCACCACGCTGGTCGAGGCCCGGGAGAAGCTGCTCCAGGTGCTCGCCGACGAGGTGCGCCCGGTGAACACCGCCGCGAGCATCATGAACCCCAATGTCCGCCGGGTCTCCTCCCGCGACCCGGTCACCGCGGTCAAGGAAGTGCTCAGCCGCTGGCGGGTCAATGCCCTGCCCGTGGGCACCGGCAGGAAGGTCATCGGCTCGGTGACCCGCCAGACGGTGGACGCCGCCATGACCCACGGCCTGGGGGAGCGGCCCCTGCGCGAGATCATGGGCCCGGCGCCGCCGGTGCTCGACCCGGAAACCGGCCTCGAGGCCGTGCACCGCGAGATGGTGGGCGGCAACTGGCGCTTCGTGCTCGTGGGCCGTTCCCTGGAAGCCGTGCAGGGGATCATCACCCGCATGGACCTCTTCCGCCACGCCTACCAGGTGGAAGAGGAGGGGGGGCCGTCCTGGCCCGCCGCCGGCGAGCAGCCCCGCCGCCCCACGCGGGAGGACCTGCGGGGCATGCTGCGCAAGCGGCTCAGCCTCGAGCGGTACCGCATGCTCACCGAGCTCGGCGCCCTGGGCGACGAGATGGGCATGCCGGTCTACCTCGTGGGCGGCCAGGTCCGCGACCTGCTGCTCGGCACCCCGACCAACGACTTCGACCTCGTGGTGGAGGGGGACGGCATCCGTTTCGCTCGCCGCGCCGCGGCCCTGCTCAACGCCGGCTTGCGCGTGCACCGCGCCTTCGGCACCGCGGCGATCCGCCTCGACGACGGCGGCACCATCGACGTGGCCACCGCCCGCACCGAGCACTACCCCGAACCCGGGGCCCTGCCCGAGGTGGAGCGCGCCCTGCTGCGCCGCGACCTCTACCGCCGCGACTTCACGATCAACGCCCTGGCCATCGGCATCGGCGGCCAGGGCTTCGGCGAGCTGGTGGACTACTTCAGCGGTCTCCGCGACCTGCGCCAGGGGGTGATCCGCGTGATCCACAGCCTGAGCTTCATCGAGGACCCCACCCGGGCCATCCGCGCCGTGCGCTTCAGCGGCCGGCTGGGCTTCGACATCGGCAAGGTCACGGGCAAGATGATCGGCATCGCCGTGCGCAACAAGGTCTTCGACCACGTCAGCGGCGGCCGGCTGCTCGGCGAGCTGGTGCACCTCGCCGCCGAGGAACGGGCTGACCGCTGCTGGCGCAAGATGGCCCGCTTCGGCCTGATCCGGGCCACGGTGCACCCCGGGATCACCTGGGGCCAGCCCCTGAAGCAGCTGGTCAAGCGCGTGGCCGGCGTGCTCAACTGGTACCGCCTGCTCTACACCGGCCGCACCCCGAAACGCTGGCTGGTGTTCCTCCTGGCCCTCTGCTACCGCATCGGCAAGGAGGAGCGTGAGGACGTCTGCCGGCGCTTCGGCCTGTCCGGTGAGGAGCGGCGGGCCCTGCTCGACTACAAGGTCGACTGCCACCGCATCGCCGACCGCCTGGCCCTCTCCGCCGGCGCCCCCCAGCCCCGCCCCAGCGAAGTCTGGCAGGTTCTCGACGGCGTGCCCCTGGAAACGGTGCTCTTCGGCCAGGCGCTGAACACCTCCGACGTCCTGCGCCAGGCGATCTCCCGGCACCTCTCCCGGGAAAACGAGGGAGCGCCCTCCATCCGCGGCAACGACTTGAAGCGGTTAGGAATAGAGCCCGGCCCCCTCTACGGCGAGATCCTCCGCGCCGTGCGCCTGGAGAAGCTCGACGGCCGGCTCCGGGACCGCAAGGCCGAGCTGGAGTGGGTCCGCCGGCGGCACCTCGACCCCCCGGCCGACTGAGCCCCGGCTTATCCCTTGCCCGCACATTGACTTGCCATCCGTTCTCATGTTAAAAATCCCGGTTCATGTTCCCCGTGTTACGCTGAATTGGCGGGATCGAACGCCTGCTCGGTGTCCTTTCAGCTCACGACCATGGGACCGGCGCGCCCGTGCGTGCCGTCGGACCATTTCATGTTTAGTGCACAGCCGCGCCCACCCGGGACGGCGGCAGGAGGTTGACCAGATGGCCAAGGACAATGTGTATCTTTTCACCTCGGAATCAGTAACCGAGGGGCATCCGGACAAGATCGCCGACCAGATCTCCGATGCCGTGCTCGACGCTGTGATGGCCAAGGACCCCAACGGCCGCGTGGCCTGCGAGACGATGGTCACCACCGGTATGGCGATGATCGCCGGCGAGATCACCACCGACAGTTATGTCGACTTCCCCAGGGTGGTGCGCGACACCATCCGGGAGGTCGGTTACACCCGCGCCAAGTGGGGTTTCGACTACAAGACCTGCGCCGTGATCTCCTCCATCGATGAGCAGTCGGCGGACATCGCCATGGGCGTGGACCCCGGCGGCGCCGGCGACCAGGGCCTGATGTTCGGCTACGCCTGCCGCGAGACCAAAGAGCTGATGCCCCTGCCGATCATGACCGCGCACAAGCTGGTGCGCCGGCTCACCGAACTGCGCAAGGACGGCGACCTCGACTACCTGCGCCCGGACGGCAAGAGCCAGGTCACCGTGGAGTACAACAACGGCGAAGCCAAGCGCGTGCACACCGTGGTCATCTCCACCCAGCACAACGAGGAAGTGAGCATCGACGCCCTGCGCCAGGACGTCATCGAACAGGTCATCCGCCCGGTGATCCCGGAGAACCTCCTCGACTCGCGCACCATCTTCCACGTCAACCCCACCGGGCGTTTCGTCGTCGGCGGGCCCCAGGGCGACTGCGGCCTCACCGGCCGCAAGATCATCGTCGACACCTACGGCGGCGTGGGCAGCCACGGCGGCGGCTGCTTCTCGGGCAAGGACTGCACCAAGGTCGACCGTTCGGCCTCGTACATGGCCCGCTACATCGCCAAGAACATCGTCGGCTGCGGCGCGGCGGACAAGGTCGAGGTCCAGCTGGCCTACGCCATCGGCGTGGCCGACCCGGTCTCGATCATGGTCGACACCTTCGGCACGATGAAGGCCGACGAGGACCAGATCAAGGCCGCCGTGCGCGAGTGCTTCCCGCTGACCCCCAAGGGCATCATCGAGCAGCTCGAGCTGCGCCGCCCGATCTACAAGGCCACCGCGGCTTACGGCCACTTCGGCCGCCGCGAGGACAGCTTCACCTGGGAACGGCTGGACAAGGTGGACGAGCTGAAATCGGCGCTGAAGCTCTAGAACGACACACCGAGAGCACCGGAAAGGGCCCCCGGCCGAGCCGCGGGCCCTTTCCATGTCGGCGGAAAAACGAAAGATTTATTGACCTATGCAAAGGAAATCATTACCCTTATTGGGTTCTTGACCCTGTCCTGCCATGGGGCGTGGTTTGCCATGAATGGCCGCCCGGCGGCCCTGGATCAATCAGCGAAGAAACGGAGTCGTCAGAATGCCTGGTAAAAAGAAAACCGATTACGTCGTTAAGGATATTTCCCTTGCCCCCTTCGGGCGCAAGGAGATGGAGCTGGCCGAACAGGAGATGCCGGGCCTGATGTCTCTGCGTGAGAAGTACGGCAAGACCAAGCCGCTCAAGGGCGCCCGCATCGCCGGCTCCCTGCACATGACGATCCAGACGGCGATGCTCATCGAGACCCTGCAGATCCTCGGGGCCAGGGTCCGCTGGGCCAGCTGCAACATCTACTCCACCCAGGACCACGCCGCCGCCGCCATCGCCAAAAAAGGCACCCCCGTCTTCGCCGTCAAGGGCGAGAGCCTCGAGGACTACTGGAGCTACACCGACCGCATCCTCGACTGGGGCAACGGCAAGGGCCCGACCATGATCCTCGACGACGGCGGCGACGCCACGCTCTTCGTCCAGATGGGCTACAAGGCCGAGAAGAACCCCTCGGTCCTCGATAAGAAGCCCGAAAGCCCCGAAGAGAAGGTCTTCTTCGCCCAGTTGAAAAAAGCCCTGAAAAAAGACCCCAACCGCTTCTCCCGCATCGCCAAAGAGATCCGCGGCGTGTCCGAGGAAACCACCACCGGCGTGCACCGCCTCTACCAGCTCGCGGAAAAGGGCGAACTGCTCTTCCCGGCGATCAACGTCAACGACTCGGTGACCAAGTCGAAGTTCGACAACATCTACGGCTGCCGCCACTCCCTCGTCGACGCCCTCATGCGCGCCACCGACGTGATGCTCTCGGGCAAGGTCGCCGTGGTCGCCGGCTACGGCGACGTGGGCAAGGGTTCCTGCCAGTCCCTCGTGGGCCAGAACGCCCGGGTCATCGTCACCGAGATCGACCCCATCTGCGCCCTGCAGGCCTCCATGGCCGGCTTCGAGGTGATGACCATGGACGAAGCCTGCACCATCGGCGACATCTTCGTCACCACCACCGGCTGCTGTGACGTGATCACGGAGCGGCACATGAAGAAGATGAAGAACCAGGCCATCGTCTGCAACATCGGCCACTTCGACTCCGAGATCCAGGTGGAGAAGCTGCGCAAGTACAAGTGGGAGAGCATCAAGCCCCAGGTGGACCAGATCACCTTCCCCAAGGGCAACAGCATCCTCATGCTCGCCGAAGGCCGCCTGGTCAACCTCGGCTGCGCCACCGGCCACCCCAGCTTCGTGATGTCCAACAGCTTCACCAACCAGGTGCTGGCCCAGATAGACATCTGGGAGAAGCACGGCACCAAGGAGCAGTACCCCATCGGCGTCTACGTCCTGCCCAAGCACCTCGACGAAGAGGTGGCCATGCTGCACCTGGACAGCCTCGGCGTGAAACTCGACCACCTGACCGTGAAGCAGGCGAAGTACCTCGGTATTCCCAAGGACGGCCCCTTCAAGCCGGACCACTACAGATACTGATCTCAGGCCGCGTTCAAAGGAAAGGGGCCTCCCGGGCCCCTTTCCTCACCAGGTCAGTGCCGATGAACTTCAGCTACCCCATTGTTCTCGATCTCACCGACCGGCCCTGCCTCGTCGTCGGCGGCGGCAAGGTGGCCCAACGCAAGGTCACCAGCCTCCTGAAAGCCGGCGCCGCCGTCACCGTGGTTTCGCCCCAGGTCACCGAAACGATCAATGACCTGCACAAGAAGGGCCGCATCGCGTTCGTCAACCGCACGTTCCAACCACAGGACCTCGACGGCCAGTTCATCCTCTTCGGCGCCCTGAACGATCCGTCAGCCCGAGCAGAACTGGCCACCGAGGCCAAGAAACGCGGCATCCCGGCCAACCTGGCCGACGACCCGCAGAACTGCGATTTCATCATCCCGTCATCATTCCGCGACAACGATCTCCTCGTTGCCGTCTCGACCAACGGCAGAAGCCCGGCCCTCTCCAGAAAACTCCGCCAGGTCCTGGAGGCCAAGATCGGCCCCTCCTTCGCCCTCCAGGTCGAGGCCATGGGTGAGATCCGCGACAGACTGTTCAACGACATCCCAGACCGCGAAGACCTCCGCCGCGAGGTCTTCCTCGGTATCGTCGACTCCGACCTCCTCGACGTGCTGCGCCACGGCGACGAGGAGACCTTCAACAGCAGGGTGGACGCACTGATCGCCCGGGCAATGGAAAAGGCCGCCGGCCATGAGTGAGCACTTCAGAATCGGCACCCGCGGCAGCCGTCTCGCCCTCTGGCAGGCCCACATGGTCCGCGACATGCTGATCCAGGCCCACGAGGACGAGAACCTCACCGCGGAGATCGTGGTCATCAAGTCCTCCGGTGACCTCGACCGCACCAGGCCCCTGGAACAGCTCGGCGGCGAAGGTTTGTTCACGAAGGAACTGGAGCACGCCCTCGAAGAGAAGACCATCGACCTCGCCGTTCACTCGCTCAAGGACCTGCCGATAAAAATACCGGACCGCTTCGAGCTCTCCGCCTTCCCCCCCCGCGGCCCCATCGAAGACGCCCTGGTCAGCCGCTCCGGCGCCACCCTCGAGTTTCTCCCCGAAGGCGCCACCATCGCCACCGGCTCACCCCGCCGAAAGGCCCAGCTGCTCAACCTCAGGCCCGACCTCAACATCGTCGGCATCCGCGGCAACGTCCCCACCCGCCTCGAGAAACTGGAATCGGAGAACCTCGACGCCATCGTCCTCGCCAAGGCCGGCCTGGAACGCCTCGGTTTCTCAGACCGCATCACCCAGACGTTCCCCCCCGACCTCTTCTATCCCGCCGTTGGCCAGGGCGCCGTCGCCGTGGAAGTGAGGATCACCGATGTCGCCGCCATCATCGCCACCACCGCGATCAATGACAAAAACACCCGTGCCTCAGTGGAAGCCGAAAGAGGCTTCCTCTCCGGCCTCGGCGGCGGCTGCCAGCTTCCCGTCGGCGCCCACGCCCACGTGGACGACGCCGCCGAACCGGCATTCCTCAACCTTGCCGGCCTGGTCACCGACCGCCAGGGCAAGGAAGTCATCAGGGCCGACATGACCGGCCCGCTGGACAAAGCCTGGGAACTGGGTCAACGCCTCGCCACCCTGATGATAGGGAAGGGGGCGAAGCTGCTGCTCAAGGAATAGAGCTCAGGAAGAACCAAGCGGCGTCACCTGCGAACGGAACAACTGCCACCGCCCGTCACGCCACACATAGACATCCATGAACCGCAGCCGATGCTCGAACTCGCACCCGGCAAACGTCCCGTGGATATACCCCTTGCCGGTAACCACACCAACCTCACCGACAACCTCAATCTCCACATCCTCGACCTCGAACGTATCCAGCTCAACACATCCCGGCTGATAGGCCTCGATGGACAGCTTCCGATCCTGCTCATTCCCGCACGGATCGAACCCCACATAATCTTCAGCCAGGATCGATTCCATCACCGGAACATCATTGGTGAGCAGGGCTATGCGGAACCGTTCTGTGGTTTCGATGAGTTGTTTTTGCATTGAAAATTAAGAACCTCAGATCAACGCCCCACATCAGCGGCAAGCCGCCGGCGCGATGGTTGCTTTGGAAGCAACACCCTAACGGAACGAGCTGTCAGCCATGAGGCGTGGATTGCAACCAGCGTGACGGCTTAGGCTTGACCGTTGAATGTGGTTGTTATGTGATACTTACATGCTACGATACGGAACTCCTGATAAAGTTACTCGCCCAACATTTAAGTGCTCTATAGATTCCGAGAATGAATTAATGGAAGAAGAGGCAAGGTTGATATCCTTATTTGGACCAACAATAACTTCCTCGATATTCAGCACACCACTATCATCAGATATCTCCGCTTCAACATATGGCACCAATATGGCTTTATTAGATCTATATTTAATGGGTAGTTGTTTTGATGTTAAC
>Ga0180429_10000503_pt1 | contig 34647 bp, 34 predicted proteins | sample SS_ome_FD_132428 | JGI IMG/M metagenome (GOLD analysis project Ga0180429, IMG submission 132428) | Hypersaline lake sediment archaeal communities from the Salton Sea, California, USA - SS_1_S_1 metaG | ecosystem: Environmental > Aquatic > Non-marine Saline and Alkaline > Hypersaline > Sediment ...
CACCTCGATGTCGGCTCATCGCATCCTGGGGCTGGAGAAGGTCCCAAGGGTTTGGCTGTTCGCCAATTAAAGCGGTACGTGAGCTGGGTTTAGAACGTCGTGAGACAGTTCGGTCCCTATCCGTCGTGGGCGCAGGAGACTTGAGGGGAGCTGTCCCTCGTACGAGAGGACTGGGATGGACCAACCTCTAGTGTACCGGTTGTCGCGCCAGCGGCACCGCCGGGTAGCTACGTTGGGCATGGATAAGCGCTGAAAGCATCTAAGCGCGAAGCCAACCCCAAGATGAGGTCTCCCGGACGCGAGTCCCTAAAGGCCCCTTCTAGACGAGGAGGTTGATAGGCCGCAGGTGTAAGCACAGTAATGTGTTCAGCCGAGCGGTACTAATAGGCCGTGCGGCTTGGTCGGACTTCTACTGCACGTCTTGGCGAATCGCGATTCCGTCTCTTTTCAGTTGTCAGGACTTGGGACGGATCCGGCCTCGGGTCGGATCCGGGCCTCGAAGGTTTTCCGGTGGCAATGGCGGAGGGGAAACACCCGTTCCCATTCCGAACACGGTCGTTAAGCCCTCCAGCGCCGATGGTACTGCGTGGGAGACCGCGTGGGAGAGTAGGACGCCGCCGGGAGCTTTTCGCTAAGGGCGCTGGCCGTTTCGGCCAGCGCCCTTTTCGTTGCCACGCGCTTCGCGCCGTGCGGCTGATTGAACCGGCCGGGCGGCTTTGCTAGTCTTATCGTTTGTCTATCCGGTGCTCTTAGGGGCGCAGGCGTTTGGCGTGCGAGCGACGCGGGCGGCGATAGCGCTGCGCCGGTGCGCCAGCGTGATCATCACTCGGAAAGGGGACGGACGTGAAGCAGTACGATACCGCCAAGATTCGCAATGTGGCGATCCTGGGGCATGGCGCAAGCGGAAAAACGCTCTTGGCCGAGTCTCTGCTCTTTGCCACGGGCGCGACAAACCGTCGCGGCAATCCGGCCGAGGGCACCTCGACGCTCGATTCGAGCCCCGAGGAGCTGAAGCGCAAGATGTCGCTGACCGTCGGGTTCGCGCCGATCGAGTGGAATGGTCACAAGATCAACCTGCTAGACGCTCCGGGGGCGGGCGATTTCGTCGGCGAGGCGGAAGCGGCGTTGCATGTTGCTGATGTGGCGATGATCGTCATCAATGGCACGGCGGGAGCCGAGGTCGACACCGAGCGGTTCTTCGAGATGGCGCAAGAGGCCGGCAAGCCGGTTTTCTTTGTCGTCAACCAGCTCGACCGCGAACAGGGCGATTTCCAGAAGGCGGTCGCCAGCTTGCAGCAGGAATTCTCCGATCGCGCCGTTCCCTTCATGTTGCCGATCGGCAGCGCCGCGGATTTCAAGGGTCTGATTGATGTCGTCGAAGGCAAGGCGTTTGAAGACGCCGGCAAAGGCAAGACGCAGCCGACCGAGGTGCCGGGCGACATGCAGGCGCAGCTCGACGAGGTGCGCGGGAAGCTGACCGAGGCGGCCGCCGAGACCGACGATGCCTTGATGGAGAAGTACTTCGAGGAGGGCGCCCTCTCGCCCGAGCAGATCGTTCAGGGCTTGCGCGAGGGATTTCACAAGGGCGTGGCATACCCGATCTTGGCGACCTCGGCCGAGACGCTGATCGGTCTCGACCGACTGCTCGCCTTCGTCTGCAACTGGGGTCCAAGTCCGCTCGAGGCGCAGCCGCCGCTGGCGCGCCGCGAAGGCGAGGAAGAGGCGTCGCCGCTCGACGGGCGTATCGACGGCGCGCCGGTCGCTTTCATCTTCAAGACCCACTTCGACGAACGGCTTGGCGAGTACTCGGTGATGCGCGTCTATTCCGGAAGACTCGCGTCGGGCGACTACTACAATGTCCGCCGCGAAAGCGGGATTCGCATCGGTACGCTCTACGCGTTGCGCGGCAAGGAGCGCGTCGAGCTCGAGAGCCTCGTCTGCGGCGACATCGGGGCAACTTCGCGCATCAAGAATGCGGCCACAAACGACACGATTGCCGCTAAGGATCAGCGTTTCCTCGTCGAGCCGATCGCCTTCTCCGAGCCGCTTCATACGGTGGCCGTCTCTTCCGTATCGGGCGATGAGGAGAAGGTCGCCGGCGGTTTCGTGCGCCTGCAGGACTACGATCCGACCTTCAAGGTCAAGGTCGATTCCGCGCTGCGCCAGACCTTGGTCAGCGGCATGGGCGATCAGCACATCGACGCGATGATCGAGCGCCTGAAGACGCGCAACAAGATCGAGGTCGCGACGAAGCGTCCGCGAATCGCCTTCCGCGAGACGGTCCAGACCACGGTCGACGACATCCAGGGACGCTACAAGAAGCAGACTGGCGGCCGCGGCCAGTTTGGCGACGTGCACTTGAAGATCGAGCCGATGCCGCGCGGGGGCGGCTTTGAGTTCGTCGACGCGATTGTCGGCGGAGTCGTTCCGTCGAAGTTCATTCCGGCCGTCGAGAAGGGCATTCGCGAGACCATGGAACGCGGCGTGCTCGTCGGCTATCCGGTCGTCGATGTCAAGGCGACCCTGCACTATGGTTCCTACCACGACGTCGACTCATCGGAAATGGCGTTCAAGATGGCGGCGTCGATGGCCTTCAAGGAGGGCTTCAACAAGTGCAACCCGGTGCTGCTCGAGCCGATCATGAAGCTCGAGATCACGGTGCCGGAGAACTCGACCGGTGACATCATGGGCGACATGAGCAGTCGGCGCGGGCGTATCCTCGGCATGGAGCCGCAGGGCAAGCGCCAGAAGGTCCAGGCGGAGGCGCCGCTCGCAGAGCTGTTCGGCTACGTCGCCAGCCTGCGCTCGATGACGCAGGGGCGCGGTCGCTTCCGCATGGAGGAATCACACTACGAAGAAGTCCCGCGTGATGTGCAGGACAAGCTCGTCGCCACGTTGCGGCAGGAAAAGGAGGCGGCGAACGCCTAGCGCGAACGCCGTACCACGTCTCCGGCCCGGGGGGAGGTCAGGATGAGCGGTCATTCCAAGTGGAGTACGATCAAGCGCAAGAAGGGCAAGCTCGACGCCCAGCGCGGGAAGATCTTCACGCGCTGCATCAAGGAGATCATTATCGCGGCGCGTGAAGGGGGGGGCGACGTGACCGCCAACGCCCGCTTGCGCACCGCGGTCGCCAATGCCAAGGCGGCCAACATGCCGGCGGCGAACATCGAGCGCGCGATCAAGAAGGGCACCGGCGAGTTGCCCGGGGCAACCTACGAAGCACACTCGTACGAAGGCTACGGCCACGCGGGCGTGGCGATCTTCATCGAGGTGCTGACCGATAACAAGAATCGCACGACCGCCGAGGTGCGCCACCTGTTCAGCAAGTATGGCGGCAATCTCGGCCAGGACGGCTGCGTCTCCTACCTCTTTGATCACAAGGGCGTGATCACGATTGCCAAGGATGCGATCGACGAGGACCGCCTGCTGGAGGTCGTCCTCGAGGCGGGGGCGGAGGACGTCAATAGCGATGCCGATGACGCCTTCGAGATCTACACGGCGCTCAGTGACCTGCCCGCCGTTTCGCAGGCGATCGAAGAGGCGGGCATCCCGATGCTCTCGTGTGAGGCTTCGCGCCTCCCGCAGACGACGGTCATGCTCGGGGAAGAGGAGGCGACCAAGTTGATGCGCCTGCTCGAGATGCTCGAGGACCACGACGACGTGCAGAAGGTCTACGCGAACTTCGATATCTCCAAGGAGACGATGGAGAAGCTGCGCCAGGAGTAGGTGTGTGGTGCGGTGCGGCGACATACGCCGCTGCTGCTTGTGCCTGCCCGGCGGGCCGGCTACGATGGGCCAAGTCGTGAGACTTGGCCCTTGCTGTAGGGGAAGCAAGCATGCGGATCCTCGGACTCGATCCCGGTTCCCAGCGCACCGGCTATGGCTTCGTTGTCCAGCGGGGCGGTGAGCTTCACTGGCTGGCGAGCGGCACATTGCGGCCGCCGCGGCAGGCGGCGTTGCCCGATCGCTTGCTGGATCTCTATCGCCAGTTGCGGGACCTGCTGGCGACGACTCGGCCTGATCTGGCCGCGATCGAGGCATCGTTCGTCGGCCGGCATGCCCATTCGGCGCTCGTTCTCGGTCAGGCGCGCGGTGCGTTGATCGTGGCGACGCTCGATGCCGGGATCCCGCTCTGTGAATATGCGCCGCGCAAGATCAAGCTCGCCGTCACCGGCCTGGGTGGCGCGAACAAGGGGCAGGTGCACGCGATGGTGCGCAGCATTCTCCGCGCGGCACCCGAAACGATGACCCATGACGAAGCGGATGCCTTGGCGGTGGCGATTTGCCACGCCCACCGCCTGCGTGGTTTGGAGAGTGCGCGTCCGCGTCGCGTCAACCTGGTGCGTGGAACCTAGCCGTGATCGAGAGCATCCGAGGCGAGTTGATCACCTGTGACGAGGAGGGCGCCACGCTGCTGGTCGGCGGGGTCGGCCTGCGCCTCGCCGTGCCGCGGCCGCACGCCTTGCGGCTGCAGGCATTGGCTGCCGATGGTGGCGCGCGGCCTGAGATCGAGCTGGCGACGCATCTGATCGTGCGCCCCGATCAATGGCAGCTCTATGGGTTTGCAGCCGCCGCGGAGCGCGATCTCTTCCGCATCCTACTCGGCATTCCGGGCGTGGGACCGCGCGTTGCGCTGAGCCTGCTCTCGCACGTGACGGGCGAGTCGATCGCACGCGCGGTGAGCGAGCGCGACGCCGGTGTCTTCCAGGCCGTGCCGGGGATCGGCAAGCGCACGGCGGAGCGCATCGTCGTCGAACTGCAGGGGCGTTTTGCGCCACCGCCGCTGGCGGCCGAGGGGACGCCACGCATGGAGGTGCCCGAGCAGGCGGCCGCGCGCGATGCGGTTGACGCGCTCATCGCGCTCGGCGTTGGGCGGTCAGAGGCGATTTCGTTGGTCACGGCGACGGCGTCGGCCGGGGCGCCCGAGGCAAGTGCCGCCGCGCTCGTCGCGGCGGCCCTGCGGCGGCGCGCGGCGGCGCGGCGCTAGGCGGGCGAGGAGGCAGCGTGGCGACAGAACCTCTCGATCCGCGCCTCGAACCGATCGAGCGTCCGACGGAGCGAACGCTGCGCCCGGCGTGGCTGCGCGAGTTCATTGGTCAGGCGGCATTGAAGGAGAACTTGGAGATCCTCATTCGCGCGGCGCTCAAGCGTGGCGAGCCACTCGAGCACCTCCTCTTCTACGGTCCGCCGGGCCTGGGCAAGACGACGCTGGCGCACCTCCTGGCATCCGAGATGCAGACACAGGCGCTGACCACGAGCGGGCCGGCGCTCGAACGGGCAAGCGATCTCGTCGGCCTCCTGACGAGCTTGCCCGAAGGAGGGCTGCTCTTCGTCGATGAGATCCACCGCCTGCCGCGCGTCGTCGAGGAGTACCTCTACAGCGCGATGGAGGATTTCCGCCTCGACATCGTGCTCGATCAGGGGCCGGCGGCTCGTTCGGTGCGCGTCGATCTGGCACCCTTTACGCTCGTGGGGGCGACGACGCGCATCGGTTTGCTGACGGCTCCCCTGCGCAGTCGCTTCGGTTTCATTGGCCATCTGGACTTCTATCCGGTCGAGGACTTGACCGCCGTCGTGCAGCGCGCGGCGGGCGTGCTCGATCTGCTGCTCGACCCGGCCGCGGCACGCCTGCTGGCGGCGCGCGCGCGGGGGACGCCGCGCATCGCCAACCGGCTCTTGCGCCGCGTGCGCGACTTCGCCGACGTGCAGGATGCCCCCCGCGTGACGCTCGAGATCGCGCGCGCTTCGCTCGCGCTGCAGCGGATTGACGATTGCGGCCTGCATGACATGGACCGGCGCCTGCTCGCCGCCCTCGTCGAGAAATTCGCGGGCGGGCCGGTCGGGCTCGGCACGCTGGCCGCAGTGCTGGGTGAAGAGGAGGATACACTGGCCGACCTCCTCGAGCCGTTCTTGATTCAGCAGGGTTACATCGAACGCACGCGGCGCGGACGCGTGGCGACCGCGCGCGCGTTCGCGGCGTTGGGCGTTGAGCCGCCCGCGGCGGAGACGCCGGCGCAAGATCGCCTGATCTAGCGATGCCGGTGGCAGGACGGGAGGCGGCGTGCGGCCCGCAGAGCGACCCGCTGGAGAACCCGAAATCTCGATCGACGCGGCGTTTGCCGACCTGTTGGCGAAGTACGACTATCCCCTGGCGCCGGAGGCGATCGCCCAGCGCCCGGCCGAGCCCCGGGACGCGGCCCGCCTGCTCGTGCTCGACCGGGCGCAGCGCGACCTGCGGATCGAGACCGTCCGCGCTCTGCCGGCGCTGCTGGCGCCCGGCGACCTGCTTGTGGCCAACGATACCCGCGTCTTGCCCGCGCGCCTCTACGGACGCAAACGGCCGGGGGGCGGCCAGGTCGAGCTGCTGCTGATCCGCGAGCAGGCGGACGGACGCTGGAGCGCGTTCGTGCGCATGTCGGGGCGGCTGCGCTGCGGGCAGCAGATCGACCTCGCTGCCGGTTTCACTGCCGAACTGATTGCTCCCGCAGCCGAGACGAGTTGGGATGTGCGCCTGCGCGGGCCAGGGCCCGTCGCCACGCTCCTCGAGACGGCGGGCCACGTCCCGCTGCCGCCCTACATCCGCCGCGCGGATGCGAGTGGCGACCGCGCCTGGTACCAGACCGTCTTCGCCGCGCGGCCGGGAGCCGTGGCCGCGCCGACGGCCGGTCTCCACTTCACCCCGCGCCTGCTCGCTGCGCTCGCGGAGCGGGGGATCGAGCGGGCCTGCATTACGCTCCATGTCGGGCCGGGGACGTTCGAGCCGTTGCGGCGCGAGGCCTGGGAGCGCGGCGAGCTGCACGCCGAGGTCTTCGCGCTGCCGCCGGCGACCGCGGCGGCAATCGAACGCGCCCGCCAGCGGGGCGGACGCGTCGTTGCAGTCGGCACGACGACGGCGCGGGTGCTGGAGGCGTGCGCCGCGCCGGATCGGCGTGTCCTGGCGCAGACGGGCGAGACGCGGCTCTTCATTCGTCCGCCCTATGCGCCCCGTGTGGTCGATGCGCTGCTGACCAATTTCCACCTGCCGCGCACGAGCCTGCTGATGCTCGTCGCCGCCTTTGCGGGTCGCGAACGCGTGCTGGCCGCCTATGCCGCGGCAGGGCGGGCGGGATTCCGCTTCTACAGCTACGGGGATGCGATGCTGATCCTCTAGATCTCGCATCCCGCTTCGACTAGGGTGGCGAGCACGATTCCGCCGTGCGGGGCGATGGCTGCACGGGGCAGCGGTGCGCGGCGGCGAGAGGACGGTGACGCGTATGGCCGCGGGCGAGCGGGTCCAGTTCGAGCTGCTGCAAGGCGGGCAGGACGGGCCGCGCCGGGGCCGCCTACGGATCGGGGCGTTGGCGGTCGCGACGCCCGCGTTCATGCCGGTCGGGACGCGGGCGAGCGTCAAGACGCTCGCTGCCGGTGAACTGGAAGCGCTCGGGGCGCGGCTGATTCTCGCCAACACGTACCACCTCTTCCTGCGCCCGGGAGCGGAGCTGATCGCCCGCCGCGGAGGTCTGCACCGCTTCATGAGCTGGCGGGGCGGGATCCTGACCGATAGCGGCGGATTCCAGGTCTACAGCCTCGCCGAGCTGCGGCGGATTCACGAGGAGGGGATCGAGTTCCGCTCGCATCTGGACGGCACCCGCCACCTCTTGTCCCCGGAGACGGTGCTCGATATCCAGGGCTGTCTGGCGAGCGACATCCGCATGGTGCTCGACGTCTGCACGCCGCAGCCGGCGCCGCGAGCAGAGACGGTGGCCGACATGGAACGCACGCTGCGCTGGGCTGAGCGTTCGGCCCGGCATCGGGCGCGCCACGCGGTGGGCGCCGCCGGCGCCGCCGTCTTCGGCATCGTCCAGGGGGGGACATTCCCCGATTTGCGTCGCGACTGCGCGCGTCGGCTTGTGGAGATCGGATTCGACGGGTATGCTCTGGGCGGCTTCTCGGTCGGGGAGCGGGCCGACGAGCGCGTCCCCGGGATGGAGGCGGCGCTCGGCGAGCTGCCCTGCGCCCGGCCGCGGTACCTGATGGGAGTCGGGACGCCCGCCGAGCTGCTCGATGCCGTTGGTCGCGGCGTCGATCTCTTCGACTGCGTCCTGCCGACCCGCAACGCGCGCAAGGGCACCGTGTTCAGCTGGCAGGGGCGCCTGGTGCTCAAGAACCGTGCGTTTGCCGAAGAGGATGCGCCGATCGATCCGCGCTGCGGATGCAGTACGTGCCGGCGCTATTCACGCGCCTATATCCGTCACCTCTTCCATGTGGGCGAACCGCTTGCCGGACGACTGGCGAGCATCCACAGCCTGGCCTTCTACCAGGATCTGATGGCCGCCGCACGAGAGGCGATCGCGGCCGGGAACTTCGATGCCTTTGCTCGAGAGATGATCGCGCGCTGGGCGCGATGACGAGGACGACAAGGAGGATGCATGCAAGCGATGTTGACTTGGATGGCGGGCGCGCCTCAGGGCGCGGAGGGCGCACAGGGCGGCAGTCCGTTCACGATGCTGATCTTCTTCGGGGCGATCTTCCTGATCTTCTACCTCTTGATCATCCGGCCCCAACAGAAGCGCCAACGCGAGCATCGTCAGATGCTCGAGAGCGTGCAGAGCGGCGATCGCGTCGTCACGACCGGTGGTCTGATCGGCAATGTCGTCGGCACGAAGGAGAGCGACGGCGTCCAGATCCTGGTCCTCAAGGTGGCCGAGAACACCAAGGTCGAGGTGGCGCGCGTCAACGTTCAGCAGGTGCTCGTCAAACAGCGTTAGCGCGCGGGCGCGGGGAACGGGCATGCGGATCGTCTTCATGGGAACGCCGGCCTTCGCCGTCCCAACACTGCAGCGCTTGCACGCCGCTGGCCTGGCGCCGGTCATGGTCTACAGCCAGCCGGCGCGGCCGACCGGCCGCGGGCTGCGGGCGATGCCCCCGCCGGTGGCGCAGGAGGCGGAGCGTCTCGGCCTGCCCCTACGCCAACCCGACGTGCTCCAGCGCCGAGCGGAGCTGGAGCGTCTGGCCGATCTCGCGCCCGATCTGATTCTGACCGTTGCCTACGGCAAGATCTTCCGTCGCAAGCTGCTAGCGCTGCCACGCATCGGGTGCCTCAACCTGCACCCCTCGCTGCTGCCGCGCTACCGCGGCCTTTCGCCGATTCAGATGGCGATCCTGCGCGGCGACCGGCTGACCGGGGTGACACTCTACCGCATGGAGGCGGAGGTCGATGCCGGCGGCATCGTCGCCCAGCAAGCGGTTGCGATCGCCGCCGGGGAGACCGCCGGCCAGCTCGGCCAACGCCTCGCGGCCCTCGGCGCCGAGCTGACGACGCGCGTCATTGCCCGCTACGGACGCGCGCCCTGGACGCCGCTGGCCCAAGAGGCGGCGCTCGCCAGTCACGCCCCGCGCCTCACGCGCGAGCAGGGACGCATCGACTGGCGCCTGCCCGCGCCGCAGATCGAACGGCTCGTGCGCGCGCTGCACCCGTGGCCCGGCACGTTCACGTACTGCCGCCGCACGCGGGTCAAGATCCATGAGGTACGCGTCGTCGATGAGATCCCGCGGCGCGTGCCGCCGGGAACGATCTTGAGCGCGGGGCGCGAGGCGCCCACGGTGGCCGCCTTGCCGGGCGCCTTGGCGCTGCGCACGGTCCAGCCAGAGAACTGCCGGGCCCAGGAGGGGATCGCCTTTTGCTGCGGGCAGCACGTCGAGCCCGGCTTGCGCCTGCACCCCCATCCGGCCCCGACGGACGGGCGCGACGATGACTGATGCTCGCGCCCTCGCCTTGCATGTTCTCGCGCGCGCCGCCCAGGGCGCGATCCCGGCCGAACCGTTGCTCGCCTCCCTGCTCGGGCGCAGCCGACTCGATGCCCGCAATCGCCGCTTCGTGACGACGCTCGTGCAGACAACACTGCGCTGGCGGGGACGCGCCGATCACGTGCTCGATCAGCGCTTGACGCGCGGGCTGCGCTCGCTCGATGCGCTGACGCTCGACGTGCTGCGGCTCGGCTACGTCCAGCTCTTCCATCTCGATGCGATTCCGCCCCATGCCGCCGTGCACACTTCGGTCGACCTCGCTGCGCAACGCTGTGGCGCGGGCAAGGCGCGTCTGGTCAATCGGATCCTGCGCGGGCTCGTCAGCCGGCCACCGACCGCCGCCGAGTGGTCTGCGGGCGGTCGCTGGCCCGCGCTGACGGGGGAGCTTTCCCATCCCGCCTGGCTGCTCCGTCGCTGGATCGAGCGCTGGGGCGAGGCGACGACCCGACAGGTCGCCACGTGGAACAACGCGCCCCCCACGTTTCACCTGCGCGTCTGCGGGGTCGACGCCGATGTTGCCGGCGCCCGTGCCGCGCTGGCCGAGACGGGCATGGCCGTCTCGGCCGGCGAGCTCGTGCCCGAGGCGTTGCGCTGCGACGGGACCTTCGATGCCCAGCGCCACCCGCTCGTGCGCGCGGGACGTTTGGTGATCCAGGACGAAAGCCAGATGTTGGTCGGCCACCTCTGGCCCGATCCGGGCAGCGGCCCGATTCTCGATCTGTGCGCCGCGCCGGGGACGAAGACGACCCATCTCGCCGCCCGCGCACCGCAACAGCGCGTCGTCGCGTTGGATGTCGCCTGGCGGCGCCTGCGGCGAGTCGCCACGGCCGCGCGCCAGCAGCGCCTGGAACAGGTGGCATGCGTCGTCGCTGACGGGCGCCGCCCGCCGCTGCGCGGAACCTGGCGCCGCGTGCTCGTCGATGCCCCGTGCACCTCGCTCGGGGTATTGCGCCGGCGGCCCGACGCGCGCTGGCTGCGCGCGCCGAAAGACATCCGTGCCGCGGCCGGCTTGCAGACGGAGTTGCTCGACGCAGCGGCCGAACGGGTTGCCCCGGGAGGTGATCTCGTCTACGCCGTCTGCAGTCTCGAGCCGGAAGAGGGGCCGGAGCAGGTCGACGCCTTTCTTGGGCGACACCCGGCTTTTCGTCCGCGGGCACTGCCGGAGTTGATCCCCGATGCCCTGCGGACGGGTCTGGGCCGCATTGCAATCGTGCCCGGCACGCTTGGCATGGAGGGTCTGTTCGCCGCGCTCGTGCGTCGGGAGGAGTGATGACGCGAGTGGAGCCTGCCCGGCCGCCCCGATGGACAGGGCGCCTGCGCCGCCGATTGCTGCGTTGGGTGCAGATCGGCGCCGGCGCGTTGATCGGCCTGCTCTTGGTCCACTTCCTGGTCATGCCGCTCTTCGTGCGTCACGGCGCCGACACGCTCGTGCCCGATCTGCGCGGCTTGCCGCTGAGCAGCGTCGAGGGGCAGCTCGCCGAGCGCGCGCTCGTGCGCGGCGACGTCACGCGGGCGCACGACGAGCACATTCCGATCGGGCGCATCGTCCGTCACAATCCGCCGGCCGGCTTGCGCGTCAAGGAGGGGCGGGGCGTCGACTTCATCGTCAGTCTGGGGCCCGCCGCGCTGCGCGTGCCGCCGCTGGAGGGCGAGAGTCTGGTGCATGCCCGGTTCCTCCTGGAGCAGGCGGGCCTCGCGTTGGGCAAGTTGCGTCGCATTGCGCTCTCCGGGCAGCCGGCCGATCGCATCGTTGCCACGCGACCGCGCCCCGGAACGCCGCTGCGCGGTCAAGCGGCGGTCGATTTGCTCGTCAGCAGCGAGGGTTCGCCCGCACGCTACGTGATGCCCGCTGTGCGCGGGCGAGCGCCAGGCGCCACCGCTGCGGCGCTACGCGCGCAGGGCTTCAGCGTCAGGCAGCGGAATCTGCCCGGTCTGGGGGGCGGTGACGGCCGGATTCTCGAACAGACGCCGCCGGCTGGCTATCCGGTGCGCCGCGGCGGGACGATCGAGCTCATCGTTGGGGAGTGAGCGGACCGGGACCGGCCTGAAGCGATCAAGACCCGATCGGGGGAGGAGTGGATGAAGACGCGCACGACCCGCCCGCGGCCGGCCGGCATTGCGATCGCCCCGTCCTTGCTGGCGGCCGATTTCGCCCACCTCGGCGAGGAGATCGCGGCCGTCACGCAGGCCGGCGCGCAGCTGCTGCACCTGGATGTCATGGATGGCCACTTCGTCCCCAATATCACGTTCGGTCCGCCGCTCGTGGCTGCGGTCCGCCGGGAGACCGACCTCTTCCTCGACACACACTTGATGATCCGGGCACCGCATCGCTTCCTCGAGGCGTTCGTGCGCGGCGGCGCCGACCTCTTGACCCTGCATGTCGAAGCGCTCTGTGACCCCCGGCACGAAGACGCGCCAGCGGCGGCCGCGGAGCAGCTGCGCGAGGCGCGTCGCCTGCTCGTGCCCCACGGGTGCGGACTGGGGCTTTCGTTTCGGCCTGTCACCGACCCGCGGCCGTTCCTCGAGGCATGCGCGCCTGAACTCGATTTGATCCTGATCATGACCGTCGAGCCCGGGTTCGGCGGCCAGAGCTTCCGGGGCGAGATGCTGGAGCGAATCCGGCACGTGCGCCGGCGCCGCGAAGCCGCCGGATGGCCGTTGACGATCGAGGTCGATGGGGGGATCGGGGCGGCCACGGCGGGGCCGGCAGCCGCCGCCGGCGCCGAGTGGCTCGTCGCGGGGACGGCCGTGTTCGGCGCCGCCGACCGGGCCGCCGCCTTGGCCCAGATCCGGTCGGCCGCCACCGACGCACCTCCTGATTGGCCTTGATGCCGCCCGATGGCAATGCTACACTTCCCGATTTGTGACCTTCGGCTAGGGTCTCCGAGTCGGCGGCCGGAGCAGTATGTTTGAAGCACTTGCGGGCCGTCTGGAGCAGGCGTTCGCGGGACTGCGGGGACGGGGCAAACTGACCCCGGAAAACGTCCGCGCCTCTCTGCGCGAGGTGCGCCGCGCCCTGCTCGAGGCGGACGTCAACTATAAGGTGGCCAGGGACTTCATCAAGTCGGTGGAGGCCCGGGCGGTCGGCACCGAGGTGATGCGCAGCCTCTCGCCCGACCAGCAGCTGATCAAGCTCGTCCATACCGAGCTGGTGCGCGTGCTGGGCGGCGAGACGGCGCAATTGGCCCAGAGCGGAGAGGTCCCGACGCGGATTCTCTTCGTCGGGCTGCAGGGGTCGGGCAAGACGACCAGCGTGGCCAAGGTTGCCCGCTGGTTGCAGAAGCGCAAGCAGATCCCGATGCTCGCCGCCTGCGACGTGCATCGGCCGGCGGCGGTCGACCAGCTGCAACGTCTGGGCGCCATGCTCGATGTGCGCGTCCACGCCGAGCCGGACTCGCGTGACGCGGTGGCCGTAGCGCGCAACGCCTGGGAAGAGGGGCGCCGCGCCGCGGTCGACTACTTGCTGATCGATACGGCCGGTCGGCTGCAGATCGACGCGGCGCTGATGCAGGAGCTGCGCGAGGTTCGCGATGCGTGCCAGCCGCAGCAGATCCTGCTCGTGCTCGATGGCTTGACCGGCCAGGAAGCGGTCGCGGTCAGCGAGACGTTCCACGCCGACCTCGGCGTGGGCGGCGCGCTGCTGACGAAGATGGAGGGTGACGGGCGCGGCGGCGCGGCGGTCAGCATTCGCGCGGCAACCGGGGTGCCGATTCTCTTCGTCGGGACGGGCGAGGGGACCGAGGCGCTCGAGCCGTTCCATCCCGAAGGGATGGCCTCGCGCATCCTCGGGATGGGCGACGTACTGGCCCTGGTCGAGCGCGCGCAAGAGACGGTCGATCTGGCCGAGGCCGAGAAGCTCCAGAAGCGACTCGCCAAGAACGAGTTCACCTTCGAGCACTTCCTGCAGCAGTTGCGGGAAATGCGCAAGATGGGCCCGCTCGAGGACCTGCTGAAGCTGATTCCGGGCGTGGGCTCGAAGCTGGGCAACGTCGCGGTCGGCGAAAAGGATATGCGTCGCGTGGAGGCGATCGTCCTCTCGATGACGCGCGAAGAGCGCCGGCGACCGGAGATCCTAAACGGATCACGGCGCAAGCGGATCGCGCGCGGAAGCGGGACGACGGTGCAGGAAGTCAATCGCCTGCTGCGCGATTTCGAACAGATGCGCCGGATGTTTGGACGCATGCGCAAGGGGGGCAAGCTCCCCGGGCTCCTGCAACGTTCCTAGGCGATGGCGGCGCCCAGCGGCGCCGGAAGAGGAGGATGCAACGTGGCGGTGGTGATTCGGCTGCAAAGGGCGGGGGCCCGCAACCGGCCGTTCTATCGCATGGTCGTGGCCGATTCCCGGCGTGCGCGCGATGGGCGCTTCATCGAGAAGGTCGGCTACTACGATCCGATCCAGAAGCCGGATGTGATTTCGATCGCACGCGAGCGCGTCGCGCATTGGATGGGCCAGGGGGCGCAACCGAGTGTCTCGGTGCGCCAGCTCATTCGGCGCTTCGACCAGCGCCAGGCAGCGGGTGGGGCAGTGCCCAGCACGGTCGATCCGGAGGCTGAGACGCCGACCGCGGCGGCCGGCGCGGAAGAGCCCAAGGCGGAACCAACTTCCTAGCCTGAGGTTACTGCGAGGGACACGGATGCCTGCGTTCGTGTTCATAGGGAGAGACAGGCAATCTGCGCGCCGGATCGAGTCGATCCCGGCACGTGATCATGGGAGCGACTACGCACAAGCGCTGGCCGTCGCCAAGCGGGCTGTGGCGGTCAGCGGGCGAGAGAGGAGCCAATCCGATGAAGAACCTGATTGAATTTGTGACGCGCGCACTGGTCGACCGGCCGGACGAGGTCGAGGTGCGGGAAGTCGTTGGTGAGAAGACCACCGTGTACGAGCTGCGCGTCGGCGAAGGGGATCTCGGCAAGGTGATCGGCAAGCACGGTCGCACGATCCGAGCGATTCGGACTCTTCTGTCGGCGGCGGCGACGAAGGAGAACAAGCGCGCGGTGCTCGAGATCCTCGAGTAGGCGGGTGCGCTTGCGACCGGGAAACGGGATGGCGCCACGCCGATCGGCGGTGGCAAGACGATGAATGAGGCGGCAGGCGACGCGGCCACCCGCCGCTGGGTGCGCGTCGGACGGATCGGTAAGGCTTTCGGCCTGCGCGGCGAAGCGGTGATTCACTACTTCGGCGATGGGCCGGAGCGATTCGCTCCCGGCGCACGGGTGCATATCGTGACCCCGGACGGGCGCGTGGCGGCCGTCGTCGCTCGTGCCCGCCAGCTGCCAAAGAAGTACGTGGCCGCCTTCGAGGGCCGCGAGAGCATCGACGCGGTGCAGCGCTGGGTCGGGTGTCCGGTCGAGGTCCCGGCGGAGACGCTGCCGCGGTTGGAAGAGGGGCGGTACTACCACTTCCAACTCCTGGGACTCGAGGTCTTCTCGCACGACGGCGCGTGGCTGGGCCGCGTGGCGGAGATTCTCGAGACCGGCAGCAACGACGTCTACGTCGTGCGCGGTGAGGCGCGCGAGGTGCTGATTCCGGCGATCGCGGATGCCATCGCCACGATCGACATCGAGCGCGGGCGCATCGACCTGAAGGCGTTGGCGGGGTTGCTCGAGCCATGAGTGCGGATCGAGCGCTCGTCGCGGTCACGGTGTTGACCGCGTTCCCCGACCTGCTTGCGGGGGTGCGCGCCGACGGGATGGTCCGCATCGCGCTCGAGAAGGGTGCGGCCGAGCTGCGGGTCGTCCACTTGCGCGACCACACGGTCGACCGGCACCGAACTGTGGACGACTACCCTTACGGGGGTGGTCCCGGGATGGTGCTGAAGGTCGAGCCGGTCGCCCGGGCGCTCGAGACGCTGCCGGCAGCGCGGCAGCCGCGCGAAGTGATCCTCCTGACGCCGCAGGGGGAGCCGCTGCGCCAGACGTTCTTCGAGCAGCGAGCGACCGGTTGCGACCTGGTCCTCGTCTGTGGGCGCTACAAGGGTGTTGATGAGCGGATTCGTTCGCTCGTCGATCGGGAGCTCTCGCTCGGGGACTTCGTCCTCTCCGGGGGCGAAGTGGCGGCGATGGCCGTGATCGACGGCCTGATGCGGTTGATTCCGGGTGTGCCGGGCGATCTCGATTCCGCGCGCGGAGACAGCTTCGCGACCGGGATTCTCGACTCGGCGTACTACACCCGACCGGAGGTGTGGCGAGAGCAGGCGGTCCCGCCCGTGTTGCTCTCGGGCCACCATGCCGAGATCCGCCGCTGGCGGCGGCAGGATGCTCTGGCGCGAACGCTCGCACGGCGGCCTGACCTCTTGGCCGGGGCCGCGCTCGACGAAGAGGATCGGCGCTACCTGCGCGCACTCGGCTGGTCTTCGCCAACGGGTGGTCAGCGGGCGCGCAACGAGACCGATGGATCCGATGGCGCGCCCGCCAAGCGGGCGCCGCGGAGAGCAGGGGACGGAGGATGACGATGGACGTCATGAAGAACATCGAGACGCCGCACATGAAGAGTGAGATCCCGGCCTTTGATCCCGGGGACACGGTACGCGTCGCGGTGCGCGTGGTCGAGGGCGACAAGGTGCGAGCCCAGATCTTCCAAGGCGTGGTCTTGAGCCGTGATCGCTCCGGCGCTCGCGAGACGGTCACCGTACGCAAGATCAGCGAGGGCGTTGCCGTCGAGCGCATCTTTCCGGTCCATTCGCCCAACGTGACGGGCATCGAGGTCGTGCGCCGTGGCCGCGTGCGTCGGGCGAAGCTGACCTACCTGCGCGGGCGCAAGGGGCGCAGCGCCCGCATTCGCGAGCGCACGCACGATTCCGCCAAGGGCAAGGCGAAGCGCAAGGCTGCGGCGCGTGGCGCGCAGCGCTCGGCGGCCGCCGACGCGGCCGCGACCGAAACCGAAGCCTAGTCCCGGGAGCGCGGCATGCCCGGCCCGACGCGTCGTTGCGAAGGGGTCTGGCGGCGGCGTGGATGCGTTCGCATCGGCGGCGTCGACGAGGCGGGCCGCGGCTGTTTGGCCGGCCCGGTGGTTGCCGCGGCGGTCGTCCTCGGGCGGCGCGTGCCCCCTGGCATCGATGATTCGAAGCGCCTCTCGCGCGCGCAGCGCGAGGGGCTTTTCGCTGCCCTGCGAGCCTCGCAGGCCGAGATCGGTCTGGGCAGCGCCAGCGTGGCGGAGATCGAGTCGGTCAACATCCGTCAGGCGAGTTTCCTCGCCATGCGGCGGGCGATTGCAGCGCTGCCCCTCCCCCCCGACGTCGTTCTCGTCGACGGCTTCGAGATCCCTGACCTCGCTCTGCGCCAACAGGCCTTGATCGGCGGCGACCGCCGCTCGCTCTCGATCGCCGCGGCGAGCATCTGCGCCAAGGTGGTTCGCGACTGCCGGATGCGGGCGCTGGCGGCGACGTGTCCCGGCTATGGCTTCGAAACGCATGTCGGCTACCCGACGCCGCAGCACCTGGCGGCCCTGGCGCAGCACGGAGTGACCCCCCACCATCGCGGCACGTTCGGGCCGGTGCGGCGCCTGCTGGCCGAAGCGCATGGCACCCCGCTGGTGCCGCTACCCCGGGAAATGCCGAGCACCGATTGCCCGGCGCGCGTGGCGCCCGAGTCGCCGGCACGCTGAGTTCTCCCCGCGGGCCAGGCCCGCGACCGGGTCAGGCCCGATCCCAAGCAGGATCGTCAAAGCGCTGGATCTCCAGGAGATAGCCGTTCGGATCGCGAAAGAAGGCATGGTAGATCCCGAAACGCGCGCTGTGCCGGGGCGCGCTTTCGAAGCGCACGCCGCGCCGCTCGAGCCGCGCGACCCAGCCGTCGACATCCGCGGTCACCCAGGTGATGATCACCCCGCGGCGTTGCGGATCGGGCGCCTGGAGGTCTTCTGCCTCGCGGTGGCACACTCCGAGGTAGGCTCCGGGGCGGAGGCGATAGATCCGACAGTCCCCCTGGTCGCACGCGAGCGGCAGCGCGAGGCGTTCCTCGTAGAACTCCTGTGTGGCCGCCCGGTTGGCGGTGTAGATGAAGGTGATCTGGGCATCGATCGGCGCGGATGTCACGTTTGACCTCCTGTCGGCATGGGTCCCACGCCGCGACGCGGCTTGGCCCGCACGGCGTTGCGCGATCGTGCAGCGCGGAGGTGGTGGGTCTACTTGCCCTTGCGGCGCGGAATGATGCCGCGCGCGCGCGCCACCTCTCCGCGCCGGCTGACGGCGGGCACCCCGGCCGCACTGGCGAAGCGCACGTCTTCAACCGTGTAGAACGCGCGCGGGTTGTAGCGTTGAATGACGCGCTCGACGCGTGATAAGTGCCGGCGTCGAATGATCGTGAACAGGACCTCGACCGGCCCATAGGCGCCCTGCGCCGCTACGGCTGTCAACCGGTACCCGGCCTTGTGCAGGAAGCGCTTCAGCCGCGAGGCGTCGCGCGCGGTGACGATGCGCACGAGCGACAAGCCCATGGCCAGACGCGCCTCGATCCAGAGCCCCACGTAGTTGCCCGCGGCGAAGCCTCCGGCGTAGGCGACATAGCAGATCCAGTTGCTCAGATTCTGCATGATCTGGCCGATGGCGAGCAGCCAGACGAGCACTTCGAAGAAGCCGAGCACGGGTGCGAGCAAGCGCATCCCGCGTCCGAGCAGGACGACGCGCACCGTGCCGAGCGACACGTCGATCACGCGGGCGCAGAAGATCGCCAACGGAAGCAGAGCGTATTGATAGAGCGGACTGTCGACCGGAGGCAAGAACATCGATCAACTCCCACGTGATAACCCTCCCGCCGCTGCGGCAGGAAGGGTCTTGGCTCGCGTCGCGCCCCGGCGGCGGATGGCGCCCGGGCGGTTGGCGAGTATAGGGGAGGAGCGGGTCAGGATGAACGGGCGAGTCGAGAGGAACGCCGCCCAGGGGGCGGTCGGCGGCCCGGGGCCGGCCCGCACGGCCCGGGCCCGCGGGCGAGAGGCCGAGCAGATCGCCGCCGGCTACCTGCGTCTCTCGGGGTACGCGGTGCTGGCCGAGAACGTGCGCGCCGGAGCGGGCGAGATCGATCTCATCGCCCGTCGCGGCGCGTGCCTCGCTCTGGTCGAGGTGCGCTGGCGCGGCACGCCGGGGCAGGGGCGGCCGGAGGAGACCGTTTGCCGCCGCAAGTGGCAGAACTGGCGTCGCGCGGCGGAACTCTGGCTTGAACGCGCTGACCTTCCCGCCCCGGTCCACTTGCGCTTCGATTTGATCGCGATCGAACGCGATCGGCTGGGCTTGCGCCTCCGCCATCTGCCCGGTTGGTCGCCGCCGGGGACGCAGGGGTGGCGTGCCGCGCGTTGACAGCTCCGCGCCAAGCCTGCTAAATTCCTGCTCTTGTACCATTCAGACGGGTGGGGACGAATCCGGTCGCGCCGCAACGGACGTGCGGCCGGAGGGGGTGGCATGGCATCCGCGGCGCAGGCACGGACAGGTGGTGTGGCCCAGGCCGCGCGTGAGCTGGCCGACGGCGTGCTTGCCCGGGACCGGCGCGCGATCGCGCGCGCCATCTCGCAGGTCGAAGATGCGACGCCGATCGGACGCGCGCTGCTCGACGGGCTTTTTCCGCATGCGGGCGCCGCGCATCGCCTCGGCGTGACCGGCCCCCCCGGGTCGGGCAAGAGCACCCTCGTCAACGCCCTCGCTCAGCTGCTGCGCCGTCGCGATGCGCGGGTCGCGGTCCTGGCGGTCGATCCGACGAGTCCCTTCACCGGGGGCGCCATTCTCGGGGATCGCGTGCGCATGCCGCGCGCGGCGGGCGACGAGGGCTTCTTCGTGCGCAGCATGGCCTCGCGCGGCAGCGTCGGCGGGGTTTCGGCGGCGACCTACGAGGCGTCCGAGATCCTGGCGGCGGCCGGCTTCGACTGGATCCTGATCGAGACCGTCGGCGTGGGGCAATCGGAGCTCGAGATCGTCGAGCTGGCGGACAGTGTCTTGCTCGTGCTCGTGCCGGAATCGGGCGACGCGGTCCAGGTGATGAAGGCGGGGATCATGGAGATCGCCGATCTCTTCGTGATCAACAAGTACGATCGTGAGGGCGGGGATCGCTTGCGGCGCGACATCTCGGTGGCGATGGAGCTGAGCGATTGGCGGCGGCCGGGAGGCTGGTTGCCGCCGGTCCACACGACCGTCGCGCGTGACGATCGCGGTGTCGACGAGCTCCTGCAGGCGATCGATCGGCATCGCGACTGGTTGCATCAGGACCCCGCGCGGTGGCAGGAGGTGCGGCAGACGAAGCTGCGTCGCCGAATGCGCGTGCTGCTCAATCGTGCGCTGCTCGACCGCGCCTGGCGCGCGGCGCAGATCGAGGCCCGGCTCGAAGCCGACCTGCCGCGCATTGCGGCGCGCGACGTGTCGCCCTACGCGTGGATCGAGAGTGTCCTCGAGGCATGAGACGGGCAGAGGAGGAGACGATGTCAGAGAAGATCCGGGTATTGGTGGCGAAACCGGGCCTCGACGGCCACGACCGCGGCGCCAAGGTCGTGGCGACTGCGTTTCGCGACGCCGGGTTCGAGGTGATCTACACCGGGCTGCACCAGACGGCGGAGATGATCGTCGACGCGGCGATCCAGGAGGACGTTGACATCCTGTCGCTCTCGGTGCTCTCGGGCGCGCACATGACGATCTTCCCGCGCGTGCTCGAGCTGCTCAAGGAGCGTGGCGCCGAGGAGATCCACGTCATCGGCGGGGGAATCATTCCGCGCGAGGATGCCAAGCAGCTGGAGGCGTTGGGCGTGGGGGCGATCTTCGGGCCAGGGACGCCGACCGGAGAGGCGATCGAATACGTACGCACCTACTGCGCCGGGCGCAAGCAGGCCTAGCCGACCGTTGCGTCGCGCGCGGCGGGCGGTGAGCCGGGGAACGACCGGCGGCGGTCCCCTCCCGGGGGGAGCGCCGGCGGGTGAGGAGAGCGAGGAGGACGAGGCATGGATTTCGAGCTGACCGAAGAACAGCGCATGATTCAAGAGACGGCGCGCGACTTCGCCGATCGCGAACTGATGCCGATCGCCGAGCAGGTGGACGAGACGCGCGAAGCGCCGCTCGAGAAAGTGAAGCAACTGGCCGAGCTCGGCTTCCTCGGGATGTTGGTGCCCGAAGAGTACGGCGGCACCGGACTCGATGACGTCTGCTACGTGCTGGCGATGGAGGAGATCGCGCGCGGCTGCGCGTCGACCTGCGTCATCATGGACGTCAACAACTCACTCGTCTGCGAGCCGCTGCGCATGTTCGCCAACGAGGAGCAGAAGCAGCGGATTCTCGCCCCCTTGGCTCGCGGCGAGCGTCTCGGGGCCTACTGCCTGACCGAGCCGGATGCCGGATCCGACGCCGGCAGCATCAAGACCCGCGCCGTCCTCGACGGGGACGACTACGTGCTCAACGGGACGAAGATCTTCGTCACCAATGGCGGGTTCGCCAACGACTTCCTCGTCTTCGCCAACAGCGACCCGGAGAAGGGCAGCCGCGGCATCAGCGCCTTCATCGTGCCGGAAGACTCCGGAGTCAAGCGCGGCACGCGCGAGAAGACGCTCGGCATTCGCGGTTCGACGACGTACGAGATCATTTTCGAAGACGTCCGTGTGCCGCGCGAGAACCTGATCGGCGAGCCGGGCAAGGGCTTCAAGATCGCGATGGAAGCACTCGACTCCGGGCGTATCGGGATTGCCGCACAGGCGATCGGGATCGCGCGCGCCGCCTTCCTGCGCGCGGTCGAACATGCCAAGACGCGCCAGCAGTTCGGGCGCCCGATCGGCAGTTTCCAGGCGATCCAGTGGAAACTGGCCGACATGGCGACCAAGATCGAGGCGGCTCACATGCTGACGATGCGTGCGGCCGTGCTGCGCCAAACGGGGGGCGACTACGTGACCGCGTCGGCGATGGCGAAGCTCTACGCCAGCCGGATTGCGGTCGAGGTCGCCGATGAGGCGATTCAGGTTCACGGCGGGTACGGATACACGCAGGAATACCACGTCGAGCGCCACTTCCGCGACGCCAAGATCACCGAGCTCTACGAAGGGACGTCCGAAGTGCAGCGCTTGATCATTGCCCGGCGCCTGATGCGCGACTAGGGGCACGGGTGGGGGGGGGCGAGCTTCCCCCGGCGCCCGGGTGCCGGTCGTGGCGTACCGGTCTGATGGAGGCAGCGTGGAATTTGCACTGACTGAAGAGCAGGAGATGATCGCCCAGGGCATCCGCGAGTTCGCGCAGGGCGAGATTGCACCGCGGGCGCAGGAGATGGACGCCGCGGCCGAGATCCCGGGCGAGGTGCTCGATCAGATGCGCGAGCTGGGCCTCTTTGGCGCCCAGATTCCGGAGGCCTACGGGGGACTCGGACTCGACACGGTGACCTACGCCGCGATCATCGAGGAGCTCTCGCGCGCCTGTGCCGGAGTCGCGATTCTGCTGAGCGTCCACGCATCTGTGGCGGCCTATCCGCTCATGATCCACGGCAGCGAGGAGCAGCGTGCCAGCTTCCTGCCGCGCCTGGCGGCGGGCGAGATCGGTGCCTTCTGTCTCTCGGAGCCGGGCAGCGGTAGCGATGCCGCCTCGCTCAAGACGAGCGCGCGCCGCGAAGGCGACAGCTACGTGCTCAACGGACAGAAAGTCTTCGTCTCCAGCGGATCGCTGGCGAGCCTCTATCTCGTGCTGGCCCGCAGCGACCCGGATGCCGATCCCCCTCACCGCGGGATCAGCGCGTTTCTCGTCGAGCGCAGCACGCCCGGCCTTTCGCTCGGACGCAAGGAAGACAAGATGGGGCTGCGGGCGGACGACACGATGGAGCTCTTTCTCGAGGACTGCCGCGTGCCGGAGGCCCAGCGGCTGGGCGAAGAGGGCGCCGGCTTCAAGATCGCGATGCAGAGCCTCGACAACGGCCGTATCGGCGTGGGCGCGCAGGCGGTCGGCATTGCCCAGGCCGCCTTCGAAGAGGGGCGCCGCTATGCGCGCGAGCGCGAGCAGTTCGGCCGTCCGCTGATCCACTTCCAGGCGATCCAGAACAAGCTGGCCGACATGGCCACGCAGATCGAAGCGGCGCGCATGCTCGTGCGCCAGGCGGCGTTTCTCAAGGATCGCCAGCGCCCCTTCACGAAGGAGGCGGCCATGGCGAAGTTGTTCGCCTCGGAGATGGCGACCCGCGTCACGCACCAGGCGCTGCAGATTCACGGCGGGTATGGCTACATGAAGGAGTACGCCGTGGAGCGCTACTACCGCGATGCCCGGGTGACGGAGATCTACGAGGGAACGAGCGAGATGCAGCGCCTGGTCATCGCCCGCCAGTTGTTGCGCGACGACTAGGCGAGCCGCGCGGGGCAGTCGGGGCGCGCGGGGATGCGCCTCGTCCCCTCCCCCTGACCGGACCGGGGCGTTCCGCGGCTAGGTGCTGCGGGCCTCGCAGAGCTCGAGCAGGACGCCGCCGGTCGTCTTCGGATGGAAGAAGATCACGCGCTTGCCGCCCGCCCCCTCGCTCGGCCCATCTCCCAGCGGCTTGAGACCGGCGCGCTGCAGGCGCGCGATCTCGTCCTCGATCTCCTCCACCGCCAGCGCGATGTGATGAATGCCCTCGCCCCGCTTGGCGATGAACTTGGCGATCACACTCTCCGGATCCGAGGGATGGAGCAGCTCGAGGTTCGACTCGCCGATGCGCAAGTGGTAGGAGACGAGCTTCTGGCCGGGCACCGGCTCCGTCTCGATCAGCTTCAGGCCGAGGGCGTCGCGGAAGACCGCCAGCGCCGCGTCGGCATCGGCGACTGCGATTCCGATGTGATCGATCTTGCGAATCATCGTCCCTCCGTGACATGACGGGGCCGCGCGCCCCCGTCGCAGCCAATCGGTGCCAGTGACGTGCGGCTAGATGAACCCGGGATCGCGATAGGCGCCGTAGACCGCCCGCAGGCGGTTGCAGATCTCGCCCATGCTCGCATAGGCCGTCACGCAGGCGTAGATCGCCTCCATGATGTTCGTGCCCGCCCGCGCGTCCGACTCCAGGCGCGCCAGCGCCGCTGCGACCGCCGGTGCATCGCGGCGCGCCCGAATGCCGGCCAGCTGGGCCGTCTGGCGACGTTCGAGCTCCGGGTCGAGGTGGAACTCTGGCTCGACCGCTTCGTCGCCCATCGTATAGCGGTTGACGCCGACCACGATCGCGCGTTCCTCCTCGATCGCGCGTTGGTAGGCATAGGCGCTCTTGTGGATCTCGCGCTGGATGTAGCCGGTCTCGATTGCCTTGAGTACGCCACCCCGCGCTTCGATCTGCTCGATCTCCTTCCGGGCGTCGCGCTCGAGGCGATCGGTCAGGGCCTCGATCATGTACGCGCCGCCGAGGGGATCGATCGAATCGGTGACGCCGGTCTCCTCGGCCAGAACTTGCTGGGTGCGCAGCGCGAGCAAGACCGAGCTCTCGGAGGGCAGGCAGATCGCCTCGTCGCGGCTGTTCGTGTGCAGCGATTGGGTTCCGCCGAGCACCGCCGCGAGCGCCTGATAAGCCACGCGCACGGCGTTGTTCTCCGGCTGCTGGGCGGTCAGCGTGACGCCGGCCGTCTGGGTGTGGAAGCGCAGCAGCAGGCTCTTCGGATTGCGCGCGCCAAAGCGGTCGCGCATCAATGTGGCCCAGAGACGGCGCGCCGCGCGGAACTTGGCGACTTCCTCGAGCAGGTGGTTGTGCGCGTTGAAGAAGAACGAGAGCCGCGGCGCGAATTCGTCGACGTCGAGACCGCGGTCGATCGCCGCCTGTACGTAGGTCAGGCCATTGGCGAGCGTGAAGGCGACCTCTTGGCGCGCGCTCGCGCCCGCCTCGCGAATGTGGTAGCCGCTGATCGAGATCGTGTTCCAGCGCGGCATCTCGCGCTTGCAGTACTCGAAGATGTCGGTCGTGACTCTCAGGCTCGGTTCGGGCGGGAAAATGAAGGTGCCCCGCGCTTCGTACTCCTTGAGTACGTCATTCTGGATCGTTCCCGTCAATTGGGCGGCGGCCACTCCCTGCTGTTCGGCCAGGGCGCGGTACATCAATAGTAGCACCGCGGCCGGCGCATTGATCGTCATCGAGGTGGAGACACGGTCGAGCGGGATGCCGGCGAAGAGCGCTTCCATGTCGGCCAGCGTGTCGATCGCGACGCCGACCTTGCCCACTTCGCCGAGCGCTTCGGCTGCGTCGGAGTCGTAGCCCATCTGCGTCGGCAAGTCGAACGCGACCGAAAGCCCCGTCTGCCCCTGGTCGAGCAGATAGCGGAAGCGCCGGTTCGTCTCCTCGGCCGTGCCGAAGCCGGCATACTGGCGCATCGTCCACAGGCGGCCGCGGTACATCGTCGGCTGCACGCCGCGGGTGTAGGGAAAGACACCCGGGTAGCCGATCAGCTCGTCGCTCGCCGCGCCGCCGTAGACGTCATCGGCGGTGTAGAGCGGCTGCAGCTCACCCGAGGTCGTCGCGAATCTCTCGCGGCGTTGCCTCTGCTTGGCGAGACGCTCGGCCCAGGCGCGATGCGCCTCGTCCCCCCCGCTGCGATCGCGATCCATCTCTCGGTCCCCCTTCCCGGCCGCGTTGCTCAGAGCGGAATGTTGCCATGCTTCTTGGGCGGGTTCGTCAGCCGCTTGTTGTCGAGGTAGGAGAGCGCCCGGATCAGATAGGGTCGCGTGCGGCGCGGCTCGATGACATCGTCGAGATAGCCCATCCGGGCGGCGACATAGGGATTGGCGAAGCGTTCGCGGAAGTCGGCGACGATGCGCGCTTGCTCCGCCTGCGGATCCTGGGCCGCCTTGATCTCGCGCCGGAAGATGATCTTGACTGCCCCCTCCGCGCCCATCACCGCGATCTCCGCCGTCGGCCAAGCGATGTTGACGTCGCCCCGGATGTGCTTCGAGTTCATGACGCAATAGGCGCCGCCGTACGCCTTGCGCGTGATCACCGTCAGTTTCGGCACCGTTGCCTCGCAGTAGGCGTAGAGCAGCTTGGCGCCGTTGGTGATGATGCCGCCCCATTCCTGGGCCGTGCCGGGCATGAAGCCGGGAACGTCTTCAAAGGTGATGATCGGGATGTTGAAGGCATCGCAGAAGCGGATGAAACGTCCGCCCTTGCGCGAGCACTCGATATCGAGCACGCCGGCCAGAAAGCGCGGCTGATTGGCGACGATGCCGACGACGCGCCCGCCCAGCCGCGCGAAACCGACCAGGATGTTCGGCGCATACTGCTCGTGGACTTCGAGGAACGTATCGCGATCCATGATGTGCCGGATCACCGCGCGCATGTCATACGGTTTGTCCGGTTCAGGCGGTACGAGCGTGTCGAGCGCCGCTTCTTCGCGATCCGGGTCATCGCCGCTCTCGACGAAGGGCGGATCTTCCATGTTGTTCTGCGGGAGGTAACCGAGCAGCTTGCGGATCGTCTCGATCGCGTGTTTGTCATCGCCGGCGACGAAGTGGGCGACCCCCGACTTGGTGCTGTGCGCCGAGGCGCCACCGAGCTCTTCGAAGCTGACCTTCTCCTGCGTGACCGCCGCGACGACATCGGGCCCGGTCACGAACATGTGGCTCGTGCCCTGCACCATGACGATGAAGTCGGTCAACGCGGGCGAGTAGACTGCCCCGCCCGCGGCGGGGCCCATCACGCCCGAGATCTGCGGCACGACACCGGAGGCGAGCGTGTTGCGCAGGAAGATGTCGGCGTATCCGCCCAGGCTGGCGACACCCTCCTGAATGCGCGCCCCGCCGGAATCGTTGAGGCCGACGAAGGGGCAGCCGTTCTTGGTGGCATGTTCGAGGACGAGGCAGATCTTGCGCGCATTGGTCTCCGAGAGCGTCCCGCCGAGAACCGTGAAGTCCTGCGCGAAGCTGTACACCTGGCGTCCGGCGACGCGACCGACGCCGGCGACGACGCCGTCGCCGACCATGCGCCGCTGCTCCATGCCGTAGTCGTGGCAGCGGTGGGTGACGAACGTGCCCATCTCCTGGAATGAGCCCGGATCGTAGAGCAGATCGAGTCGCTCACGGGCGGTCAAACGCCCCGCTTCATGCCGGGCGGCGATCTTCTCTTCGCCGCCGCCGGCGAGGGCTTCGGCGCGCCGGCGCTCCAATTCCTGCAAGCGGGAATCCTGCTCCATGCTCTTTCGCTCCTCTCATTCGGTGCCGCGCGCGATCGGCGGCCGTGGGCGCTCCTCCCCAAACACAGAACCCAAGACTATAGGAAACCGGGGCCGAGAGCGTCAAAGGGTTTGCGGCATGGGACCTTGCGCGTGCTGCCCCGGGGCGGCGACGCTTGACGCAACCCCCGCGCTGGCCCTAGGCTGCTACGGTTTCGACGCGAATGACCTGGAACGACGAGGAGGGTGTCGGCGGCCGCAGCCGATGTCGGCGAGGGGTACCCGCCACGCTTGCCAGCAGAGGAGCGCTTCACATGGACTACAAGTACTTGCTCTACGTGGAGAAGGGCCCGGTCGCAACGGTGACCTTCAATCGGCCGGAGAAGCTGAACGCGATCCACCGCGAAACATGGTTCGAGCTGCGCGCCTGTTTCCGCGCGATCGCCGCGAACGATCAGCTCCGGGCGGTGATCGTAACGGGAAGCGGGGAGAAGGCCTTTGTCGCCGGAGCGGACATCGCCGAACTGGCCGAGCTGACGCCGACCGAGGCGCGTGACCTCTCCGCGCTCGGCCAGGCGGTGCTGGACGAGATCGCGGCCACGCCGCGGCCGGTGATTGCCGCGGTCAACGGCTATGCGCTCGGCGGCGGTCTCGAGGTGGCGCTTGCCTGCCACATGCGCATTGCCAGCGAGACGGCGAAGCTCGGATTGCCCGAAGTGAGCTTGGGGGTGATCCCCGGCTACGCCGGGACGCAGCGCCTGCCGCGTCTGGTGGGCGAAGGACGCGCGCTCGAGCTGATCACCTCCGGCGATCCGGTCGCTGCGGCTGAAGCGCTGCGCATTGGGCTCGTGAACCGCGTCGTGCCCCCCGACGAGCTGCTGCCGGCCTGCGAGCGGCTGGCGGGGCGCATTGCTCAGCGGGGGCCGCTCGCCGTGCAGCACGCGCTCACCGCCGTGCGCCACGGCCTGCAGGGATCGCTCGCCGAGGGGTCGCTGCTGGAGCAGAACCTGTTCGGCCTGCTCTGGTCGACGGCCGACATGCGCGAGGGCACCGGCGCGTTCTTGGAGAAGCGCAAGCCCGACTTCCAGGGCCGCTAGGCCGGCGGTGGACAGCCGCCGGCGACGATGCCTAGAATCTTCCTTCCGGGCGCGAGAGTGGCGGAACTGGTAGACGCGCTGGATTTAGGATCCAGTGATGGAGACATCGTGGGGGTTCGAGTCCCCCCTCTCGCAACGTCTGCCCACCCGGTGCGCGATCACCCACCGATCCGCCCGGCGCAGAGCCGACGGCGCGACACTCAAGGGAGGTACCCATTGCAGGCGGAGGTACGTGAGGCCGGACATCTGCGTCGCGAGCTCGCGGTCGAGCTCGATGCGCAGGAGGTGAATCGCTTCATCGACGGCATGATCGGCGCCTTCCGGCGGCGTTACACGCTGCCCGGCTTTCGACCCGGCAAGGCGCCCGATGCCGTCATTCAGGCCCGCTTCCAGGACGAGATCGAGCGGGCCGTGCTCTCCGAGCTCGTTCCGGACGCGATTCGGCAGGCGTTTGAGGAGCATGCGGTGCACCCGGCCAGCCCCCCGCAGGTCTCCCAGCTCCGCTACCGCCCGCGCGAGCCGCTCACGTTCACGGTCCGGGTCGATGTCTGGCCGACCCTTGAGCTGAAGGACTATGCCGGGCTGAAGGTCGAACAGGTGGTCGAGGAGGTTACCGAGTCCGACGTCGACCGCTTCCTGGCCACGATGCAGGAGCGCGTGGCCGAGACGGTCCCGGTCGAGCGCGAGTCGCAAGCCGGTGACCTGGTCGAGGCCGAAATCGAGACGATCGACGCCCAGGGGCGGCCCGTGGCAGGCACCGAGAAGGAGACGATCGTGATGGAGGCGGGCGGCGCGAACCTGCTGCCCGAGTTCCGCGCGGTCTCGGTCGGGCTTGCCGCCGGGAAGCCGCGCGAGCTGGAAGTGCGATACCCCGAAGCGTTTAACGACGAAGCGCTCCGCGGCGAGCTGCGCCACTACCGGCTGACCCCGAAGCGGATTCAGGAGAAGAAACCGCCGCCGCTCGACGATCAGTTTGCCAAGCGCTTCGACCCGAATCTCGACCTCGACGGCTTGCGCGCCCGCGTGCGCCTGCGCCTGGAGAGCGAGCGGCGCCTGCAGGCGCGCGAGCGTCTCGAGGAGACGGTGGTCGAGCGCCTGATCGCGGAGAACCCATTTGAGTTGCCGGCGACGGCGGTCGAGGGAGCGCTGGCGCGCATCAAGGAGCGTTTGCGCGAGGAGGATCGGCCGTTGCCTTCGGACGCGGAGATCGAGAGCGCCTACCGGCCGCGGATCGAACGCTTCCAGCGCCGCGACTTCCTCCTCGAGAAGGTCGCCGAGCGCGAGGGCGTTGCCGTCACGGCCGAGGATGTCGAAGCCGAAGTCGCGCGCATGGCGCGCGAGGAGAAGCGCAGCGTCGAAGATGTCCGCAAGGATCTCGGAGACGCGGAGCGCTTCCGCCAGTTCCTTTTCGAGCGGCGCGTCTTCGATGCGTTGCTGCCGAAGCTGGAGGTGCGGGAAGTCAAGCGCAAGTCGTCGCAGTTGGTCGATCCGAGCGGACGACCGGTAGCGAGCGAGACGGTCGTCGAGAGCGGCGAGGCAGGGAAGGAGTCGTCATGAGTGAGCGGGAACGCAGGGCGCGCACGTGGAGCCGTGGGGCGTTTGCGCCGGAGGGACGCCGTGAGCGCGATGCGCTCTTGTCGCTCGTGCCGATCGTGGTCGAGCAGTCGGCGCGCGGCGAGCGCGCCTACGACATCTACTCCCGGCTGCTGCGCGATCGCATCGTCTTCATCGGTCACGTGATCGACGATGTGATCGCCAACTTGGTGATCGCCCAGCTGCTCTTCCTCGAGGCCGAAGACCCTGACCGGGACGTCCATCTCTACATCAATTCGCCGGGCGGCGTCGTTTCAGCCGGTCTGGCGATCTATGACACGATGCAGTTCATCAAGCCCGATGTTTCGACGATTTGCATGGGGCAAGCGGCGAGCATGGGAGCGCTGCTGCTGGCCGCCGGCACGGAGAAGAAGCGCAGTGCCTTGCCGCATGCGCGGGTCATGATCCATCAGCCGATGGGGGGTAGCCGGGGGCAGGCGGCCGACATGGAGATCTACACGCGCGAGATCCTGACCCTGCGCGAGAAGATCAACGAGATCTTTGCCGAGCACACGCACCAGCCGATCGAGAAGATCCGCCAGGACACCGATCGGAACTTCTTCATGTCGGCGCAAGAGGCGCAAGAATACGGCCTTCTGGACGAAGTCATCGTCAAGAAGAAGTAGGCGCGGACGATCTATGAGGCGGGAGCGCCGCTCGGAAGCGGCGGCGTTCTTCCGGCCGGCGCCGAGCAAGGGGGATCGATGAAGAAGCGCACCGGGACACCGCAGGCGATCCGCTGCTCCTTTTGCGGTCGCGGCCAGGACGAGGTCGCGCGACTGATCTCCGGCCCGGGCGTCTATATTTGCAGCGAATGCGTGCGGCTCTGCAACGAGATCCTCGAGGGCGAGCCGAGCGAGCCGATGCTCGACGAGCACGACGAACTGCCGAAGCCGGCGGAAATCCATGGCATGCTCGACGACTACGTCATCGGCCAGCAACGGGCCAAGCGCGTCCTCTCCGTCGCCGTCTACAACCACTACAAGCGCATTCGCGACCGTCCCAGCGGCGCCAACCCGGTCGAGCTCGAGAAGGGCAATATCATGCTCGTCGGGCCGTCCGGCTGCGGCAAGACCCTGTTGGCACGGACGCTGTCGCGCTTCCTCAAGGTCCCCTTTGCGATTGCCGATGCGACGACGCTGACCGAGGCGGGCTACGTCGGCGAGGATGTCGAGAACATCCTGCTCCGCCTGTTGCAGGCGGCCGACTACAACGTTACGTCTGCGCAGCGCGGCATCATCTACATCGACGAGATCGACAAGATCGCGCGCAAGAGCGAGAACCCCTCGATCACGCGCGACGTTTCCGGCGAAGGTGTCCAGCAGGCGCTGCTGAAGATTCTCGAGGGAACCGTCGCCAACGTGCCCCCGCAGGGCGGGCGCAAGCATCCCCAGCAGAAGTACATCGAGATCAATTCGAAGGACATTCTCTTCATCTGTGGGGGAGCGTTCGAAGGGCTGGAGCGGATCATCGAGCAGCGGATCGGCAAGAAGACGATCGGTTTCGCCGCCGAGAGCCGCGAGGGCAAGGAGCTCGGCCGCTCCGACATCTACGCCCAGCTCGAACCGGAGGACCTGCTGCGCTACGGGCTGATTCCGGAGCTGGTCGGCCGGCTCCCGGTGACCGTCTCGCTGTCCGAGCTCGATCAGGGGGCGCTGGTCGAGATTCTCACCCGGCCCAAGAACGCCCTCGTCAAGCAGTACCAGCGCTTCTTCGAGATGGAAGACGTCCAGCTCGAGTTCAGCGAGGATGCGCTCAAGACCGTGGCGCGTCTGGCCGAGGAACGCAAGACCGGCGCCCGCGGACTGCGGGCCGTGCTTGAAGACGCGATGCTCGATATCATGTACGACCTGCCGACCTGGAAGGGCGCCGAGTCCTGCCTGATCACGGCCGAGGTGATCACGGCGGGAGCTGCCCCGGTGATCCGGTATCGTGAGAAGAAAAAGGAAGCCTAGTCGGCCGGATGCCGCCGCCGTGCGCGTCCGCCTTCCCGAAACCGGTGAGTGGCTGACCCTTCCCGCCGAGCTGCCGCTGCTGCCTCTGCGCGACACGGTGCTGTTCCCGACGGCCACGCTCCCGCTCTTCGTCGGGCGTCCGGCCTCGGTCGCCGCGCTCGACGCCGCCGTCGCCGGAGAACGCATCGTCTTCACCGTTGCCCAGCGCGATGCGGCGACCGGTGAGCCGGAGCGCGATGAGCTCTACGCCGTAGGGACGATCGCGCGTGTGGCGCAGATCTACCGCTTGCCGGACGGCACGCGGCGGATCTTGGCGGAAGGCCTGGCCCCCGCGCGACTGCTGGCGCTGAGCCGCGGCGACGCGGGCGCCCGGGTGACAATCGCGGTGCTCGCCGCAGGGGGGGCGCGCCCGGCGACGGGGGAGCGCACGTCTGCGCTGGCGAGCCGCGTGCGCCGGGCCTTTCAGCACTACGTCGAGCAGGACGGACGATTGGCGCGCGAGGCGTGGTTGCTGGTGCGCGATGAGGATTGCCCGCAACGGCTCGCCTACCGCATTTCGGCTTGTTTGCGTGTCTCGGTCGCGGTGCGCCAGCGCCTGCTCGAGGCACAGGCGACCGGGCGGCGCCTGCGGCTGCTGGAGCGCATCCTGCAGCGCGAATCGGCCGCCGGCCCGGCCGAGGTGCCATCCACGCCGCGGCGGCGCTCACGGCCCGCGCGGCGCCCTCCGCAGCGCGTGGCAGCCGCGGAGCCGAGCTCGGAGCTCGACGAACTGAACGCGGCGCTCGCCGCCGCCGACCTGCCGCCCACCGTGCGCCAGCGGGCGGAGCGCGAGATGGCACGGCTGGCGCGCACCGCCCCGGTTTCGCCCGAGGCGGCGGTCACGCGCAACTACTTGGAGTGGTTGCTCGACCTGCCCTGGCGCGGCCGGACGCGCGATCGAACCGATCTGAAGCGCGTGCAAGAACTGCTCGACCAGGAGCACTATGGGCTCAACCGGATCAAGGAGCGGATTCTCGAGCAGATGGCGGTGATCAAGCTCGCCGGCGAAGTGCGCGGACCGGTGCTCTGCCTGACCGGTCCGCCCGGGGTGGGCAAGACGTCGCTGGCGCGCAGCATCGCCACCGCCTTGGGGCGCCGTTTCGTGCGCGCCAGCCTGGGGGGCGTGCGCGACGAGGCGGAGATCCGCGGCCATCGCCGCACGTATGTCGGCAGTCTGCCCGGCCGCATCCTCCAAGGCATGCGCCGCGCGGGCGTCGTCAACCCGCTCTTCCTGCTCGATGAAGTCGACAAGCTGGCCAGCGATCACCGCGGCGATCCGGCGGCGGCCCTGCTCGAAGTGCTCGATCCGGAGCAGAACCAGGCGTTCAGCGACCACTATCTCGAAATCGACTACGATCTGTCGCAAGTGCTCTTCGTCACGACGGCCAACCTTCTCGACGGGATCCCGGCCCCGCTGCGCGACCGGATGGAAGTGCTGCGCTTGCCCGGCTACCTGGATTCCGAAAAGCTGGCCATCGCCACCCAGTTCCTCGTGCCGCGCCAGGTGCGGGCGACCGGCCTGCGCCCCTCCGATCTTGCCTTGCCGCGCCCGACGCTCGAGCGGTTGATCCAGGGCTATACCCGCGAGGCGGGTGTGCGCGGCCTGGAGCGCGAGATTGCGCGCATCTGCCGCCGCGTCGCGAAGTACAAGGCGGGTGGCGACGAGCCGGTGCTGGCGCGCACGAACCCGCGCCGCGGCCGCCGCGCACTGCGCGCGCGCATTACCCCCGAGCAACTGCCCGAGCTGATCGGCGCGCCGCGCCATCCGCCGCGCTTGCCCGAACGGCGGTCGCGCGTCGGGCTGGCGACCGGGCTCGCCTGGACCGAGGCTGGGGGCGAGATCCTGACCGTCGAGTGCGGCGTGATGCCGGGGCGCGGGCGTCTCACGTTGACCGGCACGCTGGGCGCGGTGATGCGCGAATCGGCCCGGGCCGCGCTCTCCTACATCCGCTCGCGCACCACCCAACTTGGCATTCCACGGCGCTTCGACCGGCGCTGCGACGTGCACATCCACTTGCCCGAGGGGGCGATCCCCAAGGATGGTCCCTCGGCGGGGGTGACGATCGCGCTCGCCCTTGTCTCCGCGCTCTCGGGCCGACCGACGCGCGCCGATGTCGCCATGACGGGGGAGATCACGCTGCGCGGCGCCGTTCTGCCCGTGGGCGGCTTGGCGGAGAAGCTCGTCGCCGCCCGGCGCGCCGGCCTCACCCGCCTGCTGCTCCCGGAAGCGAACCGCCTGCAGTACGAAGAGTTGCCCGCCGACTTGCGAGCCGACCTGGCGGTTGAGTTCGTGGAGACGATGGAAGCGGTGCTGGCCGTCGCGCTGGAGGCGCGCCCGCGGCCGTCGGCGGCCGTCGGCGAGGCCCCGGCCGACCCCGCCCGCCCCGCCCTCGCCGCCTGAGGTTTCGCCCGCAGGCTCGCGGGCGCTGACCTGCCCGCCCTCTGCGCCGAGCGTGCCTGCCTGCCCCCATAACGTGCTCGCCGCGCGACTCCGCGGTGCGCTATACTGCCCCGTTTTGCGCGCGTCGATCCGCGCGCGATCCGGCGGCCGCTGGCGGTGCGCCAGCCACCGGGAGGGGGACAAAGCGATGGCGATCGAGGTTGTGGTTGGGTGCCAGTGGGGCGATGAGGGCAAGGGCAAGATCGTGCACTTCCTCGCGCAGGGAGCGGCCTGGGTCGCGCGCTTTCAGGGGGGCGCCAACGCGGGGCACACGATCTGGCACGGGTCGCGCAAGCTGATCCTGCACCTCGTTCCGAGCGGCATTCTCTTGCCCGACGTCGGCGGCGCGATCGGCAATGGCGTCGTCTGCGATCCCTTTGCGCTCTGCGAAGAGATCGATCTGCTCGCGGAACTCGGGATCGACTGGCGCCAGCGCTTGCGCATCAGTCCCGCCGCCCATGTCGTCACGGCGGTGCAGCGCGCGGTCGAGACGCTGACCGCGCAGGACGAAGCGATCGGGACCACGCGCCGCGGCATCGGACCCGCCTATGCGGAGAAGGCGGCGCGTACCGGACTGCGCATCGGCGACCTGCTCGACGGCGGCGCGCTCGGCGCGCGTTTGGCGGCGCAGTGGGAACGCGCGGATGCGCTCGCGCGCGGGTACGGCCGGTCGTTGGTCGAATTGTGCGG